>Ga0208783_10000415_pt1 | contig 26447 bp, 35 predicted proteins | sample DEB19_08_DNA_2_FD_184529 | JGI IMG/M metagenome (GOLD analysis project Ga0208783, IMG submission 184529) | Aqueous microbial communities from the Delaware River and Bay under freshwater to marine salinity gradient to study organic matter... | ecosystem: Environmental > Aquatic > Marine >...
CAGCCTGTTCAGCCAGTTCCTTAATTCGTTCGTTCATTCTTCTAATCCTAATTCTTAGGCCAGCCCCAAACAAAACCAGTGACAAAACCTATCACATAACAGGCCAGCAATGCCAAACCAATCTCGTTCACGCTTCAACTCCTTGAACCATTTCATCCAATTCTTTTGCCAAGTCATTCATACGATAGCGACCTTCTATCTTGGAACCGATGTAGCGATTATCATAGTAATCACCGTTTTGGCGTTCACGCTCGTCTAAATACTCTTCTAACACTTCAGTAAACTTTCTCATTCTTCAACTCCGAAATGTTCTTTTAGACCTTGAATATTATCATAACACTTTTCAGCACATATTTCAAAATTTGATTGAAAAACAGGATCTTCTTCTGATTCAGAAAGACCAAACAATCTTTCTGCTTCATTGCCGAGATATTGGCAACATTCTTTCACAATCAATTCGGCGAACTTTTCAGCAAAGTATTCTTGTTCTTCACTGGCATAAGGTGCATGAGCATCTGCCCAATCTTGAGCCTGTTCAATAAGTAGTTTAATTCGTTCGTTCATTTTCTCACCTCAAATAATTCTGCATATTCATCCGCATCCTCTTTATCACGGAACGGACGCATCTCCAATAGATTGTCATCCTCATCAAAAACCATGACTTGCCATACAGTACGGACCTCGTCCATATCAAGGCAAACTTCAGCATACTTTATCATTACTTGACTCCGAAAGTGTTAAGAGCAGGTTGCATGGTGTTAATCAATTCTGTCTCACGTGCATGAGCAGCCTTCTTGCCACGCACAACCTCAACAACACCATAGACGAAAGCCTCAGCACCAAACTTACGCAAAGCACGTGATAGGCCCCATGACTTGTTTTCAGTCAAAGCACGTTGCCAATGCTTTTGCATGCGACGGTGTAAGGTACGCTTGACGTTACCGTTGTAGTTAAGTGCAGTAAGACCGATATAGTAATCACCTGTCGCTACATGTTCAATGTAGTAGATTACCTGATTACGATCGGATCTGCGTTTCCGTGTTTTCAGCATATTTGTATTATATGCCCAAATCGATTATTTGTCAAGCCTTGTAAGTGCTTAATTTTTAAGCAATTTTCCCTGCAAATCTTGTTGTTTTTTTGCAACATCTAGTTCCCAAGGAAGTTTACTGTAGTCTTTATACAACATTCTTGCAGGATCGACCCTATAGACTTGACCCTCCCAAACATACTTGCCCTCTCGACTCTTGGCCAATTTCCCTGTGTGTATCTGCTCTAAGTGTATTAGTTCGTGCAACAGGGGTATAAAAATGTCGTTTAACTCTAAATCGAAATTAATTGTGATTCTTTTGCGTGATACGTCAGTTTGTCCGTACATGCTAGGTCCCATACGTTGAAATTCAATCTCAACAATGTCAGGTAAAGTTATATGAGGCCTAACCTGCTCGACAATCTTACAGGCTAGGCTCTCTTTGTTACGATCATACAGTCCTTTAGCATAAAATATTTTGACTTGCATCAGAATATTTATTTACATAGTAGGACCGTTTCCACTACGCATACCAACTTGTCCACCTTCATCTTTGATTCGTTTGATAACATCCTCAAATAAGATAGGCCTAAAATCAGTCTGCTCAACGCAAACGCAATGGTATCTAACATCAACTTTACCATGTTTATCTAATACACGATTAGCATGCAGGTGACCGTGAATGTTGACACCAAAGCGACCCAGTGATTCATGGTGTACAGGGATATGACTTAAGATCATACCGTTCATGACATGGTATCCTCGGATATCTCTAAAGTGTTCAGTGTAGTCAGACAATTTAAAGATATCATGGTTACCCTTGATCAACACCTTATCACCATTCAATCTATGTAATGTTTTTAAGGCACGACGGTTGATAACCACATCACCTAAATGGTACACTTTGTCGTTGGGCTTTACAACTTCGTTCCAACGCTTGACCATTTCTTCATCCATTTCTTCCGGAGTATTCCATGGGCGTAACTTAGTTACACCATCACTATGTGTGAAATGGCAAACACCTAAATGCCCAAAATGTGTGTCGCTAGTTAAAAATACGCTAGGCATGATACTCTCCTTAATGTAGTATATTAACAAATTATAGGATATTTGTCAACCGATTAAATATTTGTATGGCTACGTTGACAGACTTTATAGTAAATTGGGGTGAGGTTATCGAACTAGATTTCCCTAAATGGGATTTGAGTAAGATGATGGATATTCTTAATAAACATCCTGGTTGGAAAGAATATCAACCACATAAGCCGGGTTACAACAGATATGGATTAAGCGTCACTAGTCTAGACGGTGGGTTCAGTGGTAAGCCCGACTTGTACAGTTTACGTGAATATCAAAAGATGTATGGTGAATCATACAATGAAATGAGTTTTACAAAACGCACTAATGTTGTACAATTCTTACCTGAACTAAATGAGTTCTTAGATTTTTGGGAGCCTAACTTAGGTCGCACACACTTCTTACGTTTAGATAGAGGAGGGTTCTTTCCACCACATCGTGACAACGGAGCACTAGTAGCAGTACCTACGTTTAGAATATTAGTGCCAATACACAACTTCGGTATTAATGATATGAAGTGGATACAGGAAGAACGTGTACTAAACTTGACGTTGGGTCAAACATACTTCATCAATACTAGCAGATTGCATAGCCTTTTTAGTTATGTAGATAACTGCGTTATGTTAGTATTAAACATAGGAGTTGATGAAAAGATACTTAGTAAAATGGTTAAGAAAATTGTTGCCCTTTAAATGTTTTCATAATGATTGGCTAGATGTATCGGGAATGATGATGCGAACTGGAGCGTATCATAAACTTAATCTTGATTATAGTTTTTTTGATAATATTAGGTTTGATGATGTTTCGTTAAAGCAATACAGAATAGATGCCGCCAAATTATGTGCAGAAAGTTTAGGAAATAAACCTGCTTTATGCTTCAGCGGCGGTGTAGATAGTCAAGCAATGATTATGGCATGGCGTGAGGCCAAATTAAACGCCGATATTTTTATACTACGCTTTGACAATGATTTGAATAGTCAAGACTATAATCATGCTATAGAATTTTGTAAGAAAATAGGTATAGATTATAATGTTATTAACATAGACATTATAAATTTTTTAACTAGAGAAAATTACAACATTGGAATCAAGTACAAATCTGCTAGCCCACATTTCAATGTTCATTACAAACTTGTAGAGATACTCTCTGAACGTGGATACACCGGCGTTTGTTTTGGTGGGCAAGCACCCAACAAAAACTTTAATACTTGGGGCAAAAACTTTGAAAAAAATCCCTTAAATTTTGTAAGAATTCAAGATGTGTTTGAGATTCCTGTACAGGGAAGTTTCTTAAGTTATTATCCACAACTTGCATGGGCAATAACACTGTTAACAGAATCGTTTGATGAAGATCAAAAACCCGAAAATACTAGAACAGAAAAAGATTTCACTAGATTAATAAACATTAGATACCCATTAAAAGTTTTAGGATATCAAAGAGCAGGTTTTCCTGTAATACCACAAGAAACAAAATTTACAGGGTTTGAGTTAGTAAAAAAATATTTTGAAAATCTAACCGGGGATGGTTGGACTTTTGAAAAGAGATTTAGATTTCCATTAGCAAAACTATTTGATACAGATTTTAAATCTTATCAAATTGAGGTTGATCAGGTTATCAGTAATAAGTTAGAATCAATTTACTTGAATAACTTTGGATCTGATTTCCGCTCCTCTACCGGGATTAGCGTATAGGTTGGCGCCCAAGTAATTAACATTATCGACAACAGTATTTGATGCTACCCATAGCATGTTGTTCAAATGAATAAGATACGGACTAGTGGTTTGATTTATTAGTCTGTTATCCTTATAAGGATTTATGTGAGTAACTAAAATCTTAAACGTAGTTACATTTAATTCCCATTTCTTAATTTTCTTTTCTACTTCTTCGTGCTTGCTGTTTACCCAGTCTTGTGTAGCCCATATAGGTACTATACCATGACTCACATTAGAACTTGTTTTTGGTTTTTCAACAAACTTGTTTATGTCATAAGTCCATTCAGCAACGTAGTTCTTATACCAATTCGTTTCCTTCCAGTCACCGTTGTAAGAAACAATCTTTGGAAATCCGTATGTGCAGAATACATCAACTGATTCCCCATTTTTTAAATCAATAATCATACTGTCATCGTGGCACCAATGTAAGTTCTTTGGCCATTTAGGATTCGATGCTTTTCTTATCTTAATGTTATTTTCCATCTCTCCCGTGAATTTGTCCATGACTTGCCAGTATCGTTCTAACTCCCCTAAATTCCATACAAACTGAATATTGGGGTACTTTAAAGATAGTGTTTCTGCGTATAACGCACTACGTTTAGCATGTCCTATATTTCCGTTAATTATAACTAGGTCAACATCAGGTATAGTTTCATCTACGGGGTCACAAAACTCATTATGGCCTAAGTCTAGGTCACTTATAACATGTACTTTTATCATTTAGATATTTAACTCTATGTCCAATCCTTGTTTTTTTTCGATTTTAAGGAAAAAGATAAATACATTATAAATGACTGGAGTTTAAAATATGAATATTAGAGTGAATTTCAGCGGCACCGAACATAGGGATGCATTTGCTGACAGATTCAAATTGGATATACCTGCAGGGGTAGACCATTTGGATGTTCCGTGGCACCTGCTTAACCATGTTAAAAATGATCCAAATGCATCAGATTTTTCTGCATTGGATACTGCTACTGAACATGAATTTATTGTCAAGGGCGACCTTAATACTATTTCCTTACATGCTACGGTCAAACAAGATTTAGGTATGGGGTTCTACTTAGTAAGTACGACTGATGGTACGACACTAAGCAAGAATGTAGAAACCATAGATATCAATAGTCAGCCAATGAATTTCTTAGATGTTAGTAACATAACATCAATGAACGGCACTCCTAGTTCATTAGATCCATTAAGTTCAGAAGGTCAGTGGGCTAGAATTCGTGTTGCTAGCAGATACCGTCCATTACAAACATCTTTTTCAGTACATGAAGTAAATTATAAAAGCACTCCAGAATTCTATGTGATGGATACCGGTATCAACTTCAATCACGTTGAATTTGATAACCCCGATCTAGTCAAAGTAAACTTCTATGCCTTACCTGTATTCAACGGAGACTTTTCTGATGATGTAGGTCACGGAACATCTGTAACTAGTATGGCTGTAGGAAAGAATATTGGTGTTGCTAGCAAAGCAAAAGTAATGAACGTTAAGATTGGTAGTTCTACTCACAATGCAACACTCATAGAAGTAGGTATGGCTATAGATGCTATTCTAACAGAAATTAGTGCGAACCCAAATGTGTCTAGAGTTATTAACATGTCATGGGGTATCCCACGATCAGGTTGGCTAGATGCTAAAGTACAAAGTTTACTAGATGCCGGAGCAACTGTAATTTGTGCGGCCGGTAACTCAGGTATCAGTGTTGAAGATATTAGTCCTGCAGGTATGGATAATGTTATTACTGTTGGTGCTATTGACCGTTATGATATCCCAGCCGGCTTCAACAATATCAGCCCAAGTGATTCTGGATTAGTAACATCCGCTGGTTTAAGTTTAGACATATTTGCTCCAGGTGATGAGGTTTTAGTTGCTAAGGGCATAACAAATAATGAGTACTTTGTTGCGTCAGGAACATCTTTTGCTTGTCCGTTAGTAGCGGGTGTAGCGTTAGAGGTATGTGCATTGAATGAGACACCATGCTTCTATGATTTTATTAAAAAGACAATTATTGATACTGCGACAGAACACGCATTACTTTTTGAAGATGATAGATTTAGTGAAAATCAAAACAAATTAGTTTATCTGTATACATCTGATCCATTAGCAATGTACAAGAATTCAGATATGGTTTCATATCTAGGTATACACACTTCTGATCCTACTAGTACTATTATCGCAGACCTTAATAGTGCGTTAGATATTGCACACTTTAAAACAATATATCCAGATGATACAGTTGTGTATTCTATTGAATGGGTAGATCCTGCACAAGAACCAGTATACGGTTCGTTTTTAGCAGTTGATCCTGTAACAGGTGTTGTAACTATCAGCAAGCCTACAGTAGCACTTCCTGAAGAAACTAAACTTGTAATGGTTAAGTTTATAGGAGTCGCAACTACATCTAGAGTTAAGATTAAAACAAATACCCTTTTCTTCTTCTATAACAATCCTGCATATCAGGATACATTAGAATCTGATATTACTCTTGCTTTAACTGATATTAATAGCATAAGTTTCTTTGCTAGTTGGGCCGGTCCTCTTAAATAAGAGATGAAGATTACCGAATATATAGAAGACATTCCCTCAGCACACTGGTTCGAAAAAAAGGTTCATGCTCACATCTATGAAGATGCATTGGATGAGCCTTTTTTTAATAGATTAAAAAGAGCCATTACAATACTGTTTAGAAACAAAGCAGTAACATATAAAACTCATAGAACTACTTTTGTTTTTGATGGTCAAAATCAAAAAATTGTTTCTCATAAACAAAACAACAGAGAACAGCAAGTAATCTATGATTTAACATTTGAGCGTGAGTGGTTTTATCAAACAAAAGAATCAGTAAAAGACTGGTCAAACCAATGGTTGCTTAACAATATTAATCCTGTATTTTATAAGTATCTAAAATATTTCGAAACACAAGCACCTTTTTCGTATGAGCCAAACAAATGGATTCCTTTCCGTTGGCATGCTAATGTTGTTTCATATGAATGTTTTTTAAGTATGCACTATGATATGAATCATTTGTATTTTAATACCAAAGATTCCAATTCTGCAAGAGCGTTGAGTTTGACATTTTATTTGGATGATCAAAAAGAAAACACCGGTGGACAGTTGTGGTCTGATAGCGGATTTGTTTATACACCAAAAATAAATACCGGGGTTTGTATAAACGGAAATGAATTTCTGCATGGAGTTAATGCTAACATGGATTCTGATTCTACACGCACTGAACCTAGATTAGCATTTACTACCAGATGGGCGCATGTAGATGATTTATTGCTACCTGGACACCCGAGCAAACTACTCTATAAGTTAGAAGAATGAATAGAATTAGCAAGATAACATTTGATGAAATACTGCCTATATGGCAAATACTATTATGGCCAAATAGAACTAGTAAGATAGAACCTAATAGTGCAATGTGTTTATTAGGCGGATATGATATGTATAACATGAACACGGAACCAACCTTCTTTGGTTACTGGTTACATGGGGACATAGTAGGTGTTAATAGTGGCCACATGTGTAAGGATAATCATTATCGTTCACGTGGACTTTATGTTAAAGAGAATTTTAGGGGATTGTATATAGGCAGAGATTTGCTACTTGCGACTATCGAACAAGGTCGTAGTGAAGGTGCTAGCCTATGTTGGAGTTACCCACGACAAACAAGTTGGAATGCTTATAAGAGTGCGGGATTTACCTTAGCGTCAGACTGGGAAGCCAGTGAGACTAGTGACAGTAATGCATACTGTCGATATGATTATTAATACCAAACGCCTTCGTTGCGCCAGCGTTTAGTAAATGTGAGATAGCAACTACAAATACCATAGTTGCGCAACTTTACTGTACTGAATAAACCTCTGTCAGGTATTTCAGGTAATACAACAATACTATTGTTGTTAGTAGGTACATTACCAAACACCCATTGATGACCACTGCTTGTAGTTACATAGTCGGGCGTTGGGTCAGGTACTGTAAAATAATTAGGATATAGTTTGATTGGCTGTGCTTGCAACCATGTATACATGTCATTGTTTCTAGCATTGAGCCAAAAACGATTGCCTTGTAAATATCTAGGGGTCACTTCAACCATTGGTTGTTGACTACCTAAATATATCTTATCATCTATACGCCAAACATCGACCATGCAGGAAAATCCTGCATTAAAGGATCTTCCTATTTGGTCTGGTGTATTTTCATCTTCGAAGTTTTGTCCGTCAAAAATACCACGATACGATATATATAACATCTAGTATTTATGATTTGGAGCGGGTAGCGAGAATCGAACTCGCAAATAAACCTTGGCAAGGTTTCAGGTTACCATTACATCATACCCGCATTATTTGCCCTGTCCACGATACTTTTTAAAACTTTTCTTTTCGTTCTTATTAAGGCTGCTTGTTTTTACTTTGCCGCCCTGTTTAGTTCTCTTAACAACTGAATTAATCTTGCTGCCTGAACTTTTTGCCATGTTATCGTAGACTCCTTAAGTTAATGGTGGACCTGACAAGGATCGAACTTGCGACCTACGGCTTGCAAAGCCGCCGCTCTCCCAACTGAGCTACAGGCCCATATTTTTATTTATTACGTATTAGGCACTACGTCAAAAATTATCATTAAACGATAGTCATCACTGTTATTGATTGGACTATGCGGAGCATTACACATCAATCTAAATACTGATCCAGTTTCACTTAAACTATGCTTCTCACCACAAACTTCCATATAACATCCTTCGGGAGCATTTACAGATAAAAAGAATCTGGGTATTGACCTTTTGTCTATATGCTCTGGTATATAAGAGTTAGGTTTCAAAGCCGCATATTTTATTACGGTTGTTCTGTACTCTTTATACTTTGTTTTCAAAAATTCATTGACTTTAGCAACAACTTCAGCAGTATATGAATTTTGAAAATCCTTTACTATGTTATTGACGTTAAATGTTATGTCACCGCCACCGTCATTGTCATCAGTGCCATCTAACCAAACTGGATCAATATTTTCATCTAATGTTGATGGATAGTTAATCAGTAACTTATAGTAAAAAGGGGTAGATGCTCTATGATCTAATGTTCTACTACCTACAAAATTTTCAGTTCTATTAAACATGTCATTCTTTGTACCAATGGCATGCCATTCATCATAGAGTTTTTTACTATCGATTTCAAAGAATCCTATTTTATAAAAATAATTACGCATCAACTATTTATTATTGGAGCGGGTAGGGAGAGTCGAACTCCGCGATCTTCAGCTTGGAAGGCTGCTGGACGCCCCTTGTCCTGTCTACCCGCATATTGGTTGCAGAGGACGGACTCGAACCGCCGACCTTCAGGTTATGAGCCTGACGAGATGCCACCTTCTCTACTCTGCGCCATATATTTATAGCAAACCTTCGCTACGCAAAACGTTTGCCGTAACCTCACTAAGATTTACCTTAGTGCTTACATTCGCTTCCAAGATTTGATCTTGGAGTGCTTGCTTCTCACGCTTAAGCGCAGAAACACGATCCTTAAACTCCTTCACTTCAGCATCGGTTGTAACACCTGAAGTGAATTCGTTATAGCGGTCGTACAGTGATAGACGGCTGTCTTCCTTTGCTGTACGCAACTTTTGAACCTTACCCTGTACTACCTCAGGGCTAATACGAACCTGACGTTCAGCCATTTTCTGATTGAAACCAATCAACTTGTCAAGCAATGCAACCTGAGTCAACATGGTTGTGATGCGTGAGAAGTGATTAGCGTTAGCCACTTCTGTACGAATATCGTACAGTGCTTTAGTCAGTGCAACCTGGCGGTCGAATGACACACGTGCTTCACGTGCCTTGTTGCTGAGAATTGCCTCAGCATCCTCAAACTCATTGAGGGTTACACTGTCAACAACACTAATACCTTTCAATAGGTCATTAACGTTGTTTTGAAGTGCATTTGCTTTACGAAGTGTGATTTCCATTATATACCTCTACTTTAGTTAAATTAGAAACAGAATCAAGAAAGTAAGTAACCAACATTACAATATGCAATTTGCAATATACAATATACAAAGCACAGAGGCTTATATATTTCTAGTCAGCAAAATACAAGAATGTTAGTTAAAACGTTTGACTAGATCACATAAACACGATACGTTTTCAAGACGTATTGCCAGTAATTGTTCGTATTGGATAAAAAGTCCAATGCGTTTCGTCAGTCCTAATCTCTTCCTCGACTCCGGGCAGTTTGCAGATTCTCACGTCCTGCATAACTACCAAAACCTTTTTATTCTAAAACACACTACTCATCGGCTCGACGCCATTTGTCTGTTCGGCAATGTGTTTTAGAATAATGCTAACGCTGAGATTACACGTTAGCCAGTAACACCTCGGACATTATTGTACTCCTTGCGAGAATACTTTCTTCCGATATCCACTAAGTCCCTTGCGAGTATCCTAGTCTGTTACCAGCATCGCAGTTTTTAAGGTCATGCAGTAGACCTGTCGTTATATGCTACTCTACGCTTTGTTACCCGTTGACCTTGCGAGCCATTCACAGTCGCTAAACCGTTACGAATCTTCTAGCATAAACTGATTTCACCTTGCGAGTTACGTCAGTCTCAGTTAGCCTGAGCCCTGAGAGTTAGATGCTTTTCACATACAACCGAGGCAGACTTTGCATTTTTTAATCGAATGGTTGGATTTGAACCAACTGCCGACTCCTTAACAGGGAGTTGCTCTACCAAATGAGCTACATGTCAACCTACTATGATGTGCTGCCTCAGTTGCTACATAATCTTTTGGACTACATAATACAACACACCACGTACCTTTTGCCTCGCGGGCTACTCAGTCGTATTTTGCGATTTATGTACATTGACCCGTAATCAATGCCCAATAACCACTCATACTGCATACACGCCCTTAGGAGCGACCCTTCGGACAATATACACTACCCTTTCTCATACCAATTGACAAGTTGGTTTTGTGTTGAGGTCAGCACCACCTGTTACTCTTTGTCTGCCTGTCTTACCCTTGCGGGAACATGAACAGACATTCTTTCCAACACACTTGCTTCATTGTTACAACCACCGGTCTTATCAGTGATCGCACCCTCACGGGTGTGAGCAGGCTTGCATAGATGAACCTATTGCTAGGTGCAGTCCTGTAGGCGGATTCTGCTTTGGGTGTATCACTACACTTATTCTAACGAGGCTATGCCCCCAATCTTTGAAATCTTTATACAACTGACAACCTGTTAGTGCCACCATCGTTATTGGCACCATTCACCTGGATTAACTAGCCCGGGCAGGACTCGGTACGTCATTACAGTTACTCATCCAACGCTTCTATGTTTGTGCCAGGGTATTGCGCCCCTCGTTGTTTACAATTGCTTTGGCTGGCCGGCTACTAACAATCGTGACTTTCACTTACTGACAACAAATTGTCATGTGTATAAAGACTTCTCTTTATACTAAAATTTTTAAAGAACGTTGCTGATTTCTCAGCGTCAATACATGTATTGTATATTATTTTTGATTTATTGTCAACAACTTTTTTATAGTTGTTACCCAATTATTTTAACCATATTGATAAGGTATAACGTGTTCCTTGCGTGACCTTTGTTACCTTATGCGTGAACATGAAATTGCTAGGGAAATATACTGCTTCACCTATGTTGAAAGAGATTGGATACTCATCCATAAACACAAGTTCACCGCCTTCAAATTCATGATTCAACATTATTATACACGTGATAGAAGGATTATATACAGCATTTTGGTCAAAATGATTCTCTAATTCTATCCCAGTATTATATCTGTTTATCATGCATCTAAAAGAGCCAGATGTTAATTTACTGGGGTGTCCATTTTGTTTTGGACCAACTTCATGACTATATAATGACAGTCCTTTAGATACACCCAACATAATTTTAGACTCTAGTAATGGGTCCAATTCAGAACAATCTACTCCGGTATAAATGTTAGTCTGATTACCGTATGTTACTACCCACGGCTTAGTTCTCCATTTAGCACTTTCAATAACTGATTGACAAAGTTCAGGTGTTACTATTTTGTACACCTTTATATAATCAAGTAAGTTTGTAGATTGATTCATTAGAATATAAGATGTTTGGCTACAGTTCCCTGTTCTGCCCCAAACTGAGTTGTTACCCTGTCCGTTGATATTTAGTTTTAGGTTAGTTTCACTTCTACCCGATCATATGTTTCAAGTCGCCCGTAAAGTCAGGCCTTGGGGTCAATAATGATCTTACCCTGTCTGTATGGTTGCGACAATCACCCACTTTATATAACGTAAAAGTGTAAACCGGGGTCTCTCATTTCAAGTGTGTGTTATTGGTATCAGTTGGCTTGCCGCCACCGCCTGCAACGCCATCTGATGGTGCATCGTTACTTGCACCCTTGCTCTTCTTCCAGAAGAAGAAGCCTGCTACCACTAGAACTACTAGTATAGGAATTACAACGTTCATATCCATTGTTATTTTCTCCTTTATGTCTTTATTTAAGACACTAATATTTAGTGAAAAAATAACTGAAAAGTAGTAGTTCTTAATGTTTGGCGGTCCGTACGGGATTCGAACCCGTGATCTCCTGCGTGACAGGCAGGCATATTAGGCCAACTATACTAACGAACCTTTATTCTTACTCTAGCATTGATACAATATCACTAACAATTATTGATAGCGATAGAACTAAAATTGCTAGAAGATTTACTCCTACGAATTCCATTCTCTGTCCTCCCTGTGTGTTCAAAAGAATGTATTTATACTTAATGGTGGGTGCTGATGGTAACGCTCCACGTGCCTTGACTTCCCTACCTTTAGGAACGGATTTACAGTCCGCCGTAGGGGGCAACACCCTTAAAATAATTCTTTAACTATTTTATCATGCAAGTGTTTAAATCCAAAACGATTTGGGTGCTGACCATCTGGAAAGAATAAATCAGCATACTTTTTATCGTGTAAACTATCTTGTACTTTTTTATCTTCTACAAATTTGTCTAATGTCTCTACTGTTAACTTATCTTCAATGTAGTCTAACCATCTACTTTGCCAAATTTTAGGATGCTTAAAATCATTATACAGAAATTCTGCTAAACTAGGAACATAACATACCAAATTTGGAAATTGATTGAATAAACTCTCATCTAATTTTGTAGTTGATCCTATGCAATATATCTTTTTACCTAACTCATTTGCTTTATGTAATGATTCTATCATAAAACGGCTATTCCAGTCAAGTATGTTATCATAACTAATATGGCTTATTGTCTGATAATCTACTCCTATACGATTGAACGAATCTAATACATTACCATCTAAACCCGATCTTTCAATTTGCCTTAGAGGTTCAGATACGAACCAAAATATAAATTGAAAGTCCTGTATTTCTAATTCAGGTATTAATCTTGTTACTGAAGATAAATTATCCGAACCTGGCCGTGATACATTCACAACTTGATATGATGCTACATTAGAACCATAGATGGGATATCTAAAAAAATGTTCTAAGCCAAAGTGCGTGACTGTATACCCATGTTCTTTAGTGAAGGTCCATTCTCCGCATCCCCAACTATCACCTGTAATACAAATTTTATAAGACATTTTTTATTTATAACTGGTACTCGGTACGGGAATCGAACCCGTCTTTCCAGCGTGAAAGGCTAGCGTCCTAAACCGATAGACGAACCGAGCAAAAAACTTTGGTAGTAGAGGAGGGAATCGAACTCTCACAGCGCACCGTATGAAGGTGTTGCACTACCGTTATGCTACTCTACCATATTCTAGCACACTACTCATCTGCTTCCCGCTTGAGTAGGCAATTTGACTGTTCGGCAATGTGCTAGAATATGGTAGGACGTGCGGGGTTCGAACCCACGACCAATAGATTAAAAGTCTACTGCTCTACCAACTGAGCTAACGTCCCAATGTTTGTACTAAGTTGATTTAACGTGCCATCTTAGTTCGTACATTGGAACTAAAATGACACTACCGTTTACCTCGTTTCATGTCATATCTCCTAATCAATACATGTATAATACACTAACTTGAATTATTTGTCAAGCCTTGTTTGGTGCCTGGTCTTGGGCTCGAACCAAGGACCCCCGCCTTATCAAGACGGTGCTCTAACCAACTGAGCTAACCGGGCAATTATGCGTTAATATCTATTTTAGAACCCTTCTCAACATTAGAGACAGGGGTTCCGTCAGGATTGTATCCTGTTATTGTGAATGCATCAGTACGTGTAGTTACTGTAGTCACACTATTACCCTTATCATAATGATAAATGTTTCTAGTTTCTGTTACTCTTAGGTTGTTAATCCAACCTAAGACTTGTGATACAGTATCCACTTGCATCGCTTAGTTTAAGCCTTCTATCTTAGTGATGGTTTCTACTCTAGGGTCAATATAGAATGCTCCCATGTATCTATCTGTTTTACCTTTATTAAAGGTCCCGTGAAATTTTCTTACGTCAAACAAATACATACTACCCACTTCAAAACGGGCTGTGTGTAGTTTACCATCTTCTACTATACAGAAATCACATTCATTATCATGCATAGGAACAAAAATTCTAGGCCATGCATGTGGGTCATGTATATCTACATAACTTCCTGCAGGTAGATTTGCTATTCTAGCATGAAAGCAAGAACTAAAATGTGATGTTAAAAAATCTTTAATTTTTACAATTGCAGGACATTCGGTAATCCAAACATTGAATATTTTTAGATGCTCAACTCTATCCTCTAATCCAGGAGTAGGATTGTCTAATAATCTTCTATGCTTTTCAGAAACATCCTGCAAGTACCAAGAAAAATAGTTCCAATTTTCTTGCAAAGATTTTTTGTAATTATGCTCCTTACAAAACTCTAAGGCTTCGTAATATGCAGTTATAATATCATTTGGGACATTGATTTTTAAATCTCTCATCCCTACGCAAAATTCATTCATAACGTATTTATGTGTGGAGCACCGAGTAGGATTTGAACCTACGGTTTTACGGATTTGCAATCCGTTGCATTGGGCCACTCTGCCACCGGTGCATTATAAACTACTAATACTTTTCCATTTATACTTCCTAGCACAGTAGATACTATTCTTTAGTGCTGCCGCACAAGGAAATCTATGATTCTTTTTAAATCGCCAACCGTTCAAATAGAATGGCTTTAATACTCTATCACCATTCCACCAGCCACGCTGACATTCAATATAACCAAGTTCTTCAAGTTGATTACGCAACTTGGTGAACTCATCATGGTCTTTGCTACTGTAACTTACAGCCTTATCATAACCTTTAAGGATTTTGATAAGGTCATCGTGTGTAGGATTATTACGATCCTCGATGAAATCGTGTTCTGTTATAACATTTACATCGCAAATATATTCTTCGGGTATTGTGAAGTACATGATAAATCCTTTGGTGGAGAGAGTGGGATTCGAACCCACGGACCCACTTTCGTGAATCGACGGTTTAGCAAACCGCTCCCTTAGGCCTCTCGGGCACCTCTCCTAATCTTGGTGGAAGCGGTGAGATTCGAACTCACGGACCCTTTGCAGAATCTTCAGTTTTCAAGACTGACGGATTAAACCACTCTCCCACGCTTCCAATACTGGTGCCTCCGACAGGACTCGAACCTGTAACCAATGGATTATGAGTCCACTGCTCTAACCAATTGAGCTACAGAGGCAAATTTATAAGGGGCACAACCTACGAATGAGGCATGTGCTGTCGTTTAAGAATAAAATGAGGCGATACGCTGACATTGAGACAGTGCCGCCATTCCCCCTTTTTTATACTAACCATATTAAAGCATACTACTCATCGGCATACTACACCATTTGTCTGTTCGGCAGTATGCTTTAATATGGTGCCCGGAGCCGGAATCGAACCGGCACGCCGTTTTAGGGCGAGGGATTTTAAGTCCCTTGTGTCTACCTATTTCACCATCCGGGCAAAAATAATTTACTACAATTTTTAAAGAGCGTTGCTGATTTCTCAGCGTATATGCGTATTCTACACTAAACCTGATTATTTGTCAAGCCTCTCGTAAGTGCTTGTTTTCCATCAGATTTTTGGCATCCCGCGAGGGATTCGAACCCCCTCCCACAGTTTTGGAGACTGTCATGCTGCCGTTAACACCAGCGAGATATTAAGTGTAGTATACGCTACTTACGATTTACTGTCAACCTACTTTATATTCGTAGTTGACCGTATTAGCATTTTCCTTTAACACTGACGCTCCATTGCGTAAATGAAAACGTTTAGCCATTTCAGTTTTAGGACTTAGTGTTACAAAACGTGTAATGTTAGGAAACATGCGTTGTATTTCTTTAACTGTTGAAAATAGTAAATCTCTTGCCGCGCCTGCTTTATAACTCCATATAGTATAGAATATAGCAGTATCAGGATTTTCTGATTCCTTAGATAAATCTTCTACAGACTCTGGAATGAAATCATGTAGACTTACGCAGACCATTGCTTCTGGTGTATCCTCTACTAAGGCGCCAACAAATCTAAAATTAGAAACCCGAAACTCTACAGGAATCTCGGGTCTCACTGGATCATCTTTGATGTAACTTAGTAGCGGATCGTTGATATTGTTGATGATGTTTAACATGTCGCTACCTTTGATGTTTATAATATGTGTATTTATTGCACCTCTAAGAAAATTGTGTTAAAGAATTGTTACAGTCAAAGAATTGGTGGAAGTTAGAGGGGTCGAACCTCTGACCTTCGCCTTGTAAGGGCGTTGCTCTACCACTGAGCTAAACTTCCTAAAATGGTCGGGGTGGTGGGATTCGAACTCACGACCCTCTGCTCCCAAAGCAGATGCGCTAACCAGACTGCGCTACACCCCGAATTTTACAAACTTCCTTTATCTTGCTCCAGTCTGGGTATACACTCAGACTTAGTATGTATCTTACTTCATTTGTAACATTAAACACACTGTGAAATACATCAGTGTTGATTACTGTTGCAACGTCATTATAACAATGTTTATATAAAATGCAATCCTTTTTGGTAGATTTTTCACTATGAAAGGTTACCGGAGTCTTACTGAAATCTCCAATCAATGGTATATTGATTGATGCCTTTCTGTACAAATCCTTGTGTGGGTGTAGAAAGGCATGCGGTTCTAACTCTGCAAAAAATGTTCTACCAATATCTATTTCTAACTCAGGAATTTGATTGTGGATATCTGAAAACAAACTAATGTTTTCTTTAGGTCTAAAATACTTATTAGCATAACCTTCGCTAACCCAAGTACCTTTAGACTTCATGTAATCGATCAATGCCATCTTATCATATTTTAAAAACGGCATCTCAATTACATAATCACTTATATCCACTATATCTCCTAATTTGGCCTGCCCGAGACGATTCGAACGTCCGACCGATGGCTTAGAAGGCCATTGCTCTATCCAACTGAGCTACGGGCAGATAATTTTTACTTACTGCAAGTTGACAGTAGATAGGACTTTGCTGTACGCAATTCAGCGTTATTCAAATACCCATCGTGGTTCTTATCTGCTCGGTCAAACAGTGACTTTGAAACGTCACATACCGAAGTAAGTTCCTTGTATGAAACTTTACCATCCAAGTCCGTATCAAACTGTGTTACCCTATCAACGGCCATTGCATTAGCAGAAATGGCAAATAATCCCAATACAATAAACTTCTTCATAAACTCAATACTCCTGTGTGTAATATGGTGCTGGTTGTCGGATTCGAACTGACGACCTCCTGCTTACAAGGCAGATGCTCTACCAACTGAGCTAAACCAGCATATTCTAAAATGGCTCCACGACCTGGGCTCGAACCAGGGACCCAGTGATTAACAGTCACTTGCTCTACCAACTGAGCTATCGCGGAATCGAACTTAACTATTTAATCTGTAGTATACATGACCAATCATTTTTTGTCAAGACATTTTTAAAATTCTGCTATGCTTTGGAACACCTGACAGCAAGTACTCCATTTGATCCGCAAGGATATTGCGGTTCTGCAAGATCAGATTTTCAAAATGATTAGGCACATAGGGTACATATAGCAACTCCATACGTGCTTCTTTCAATGTCTTACTACCTTTTTTACCGTTACATTCTTTACAAGCGGTCACTACGTTCATCCAAACGTCAGTACCTCCCCTGCTCTTAGGCAAGATATGGTCACGACTTAGATGATGATAGTTAGGGAAATGTCCTCCGCAATATGCACAAACATGTCTGTCTCGCCCGAACAATGTTCGGTTTGTTAGACTAACTCTATTGTGGCGTGCAGGGTCAAATCCATGACCTCTAATCGCAATGATGCTAGGTGTTTCTAAATAACTTTCAGTACCGTCGTTTTGAATTCCACCACGATACCGTGCTACTACATCACCCAGGCTCCATGCAACAAGTTCCTTTGCATGATACACAATAGCGTCATCAAAGGAGATCCATTGCCGAGGAATTCCTGAGATGTCCAATGCTAAAACAGCCATGATAACTCCTATCTTTATATATTTACTTTTTAGATACCCGTTTCAAAGTATCTTTACGAACCAATACCTCACGTTGCGTCCCGAACTTAAAGACACGCAGGTATTCTATACCATCAATAACTCTAACATCCTGCAAGGATTTACCATTGCAAGTAAACTTCTCTTTGTTATATACACTTTCAAATGTTACTGTTTTCATGATAATCTCCTTCTATGGCTGGGGATCCAGGGATCGAACCTGGGAATGTCGGAATCAAAATCCGATGCCTTACCGCTTGGCGAATCCCCAATTAAATCTATTCTACTAAATTTTAGTTTTATTGTCAATACCCATAGATATAAATATTTACATGGTTAAACTTATCATCTGGGATATTGACGGTGTACTCTGGAAGGGTAGTATAACCGAAGGCGGTGAGACTACTCTAGACCCAAATATTGTTGCTTTCATACAACAGTCTGAAAAATTTGGCATAATCCATTCGATATGCTCTATCAATAACTTACATTCTGTTAGAAAACATCTATCAGACATATGGGACCTATTTGTTTTTCCTAGTATTAATCTAGAACCCAAAGGTCACAGAGTAAAACAAATTATTGAAAATTGTCAACTAAGGGATGTTGATGTAGTATTCATTGATGATAATATTATCAACACCAATGAGGCAACATTCTATTGTCCAAACTTAACAACTTACAATAATCCTTTTACGTTTATTAATAACGTAGATTTACCTATAGGTAAATCTCGTACTAACTTTTATAAAATATTAGAACAAAAGCACATAGTCAAATCTAATAAGGACAACATCTCCTTTTTAAAAGATTCAGACATACATATAGCAATTGTTGAACGATATGATAACATATCATTTCAAAATCGTATTGAAGAATTAGTTAATCGTTCTAATCAATTGAACTATTCTAAAACTATATTTGATAATACTCAGTATAGTAAAGAAACCAAATATAAAAATGGTAAACTAGTTATACCATCAAGTGCTAACACTTATATACTTAGAAATGATGTATCCAGTTATTCAGTATTTGCTTGGGACAAATATGGATATTATGGACTGATAGGATTCATTTCTATAGAAACCAAAGGTGATAAACATACCGATATTGGTAATATAGTAAACTTTGTTTTTAGTTGCAGAGTTATTAACATGCATATAGAAAACAAATGTTTAGAGTATCTAAAACAACAGTATCCCGTATTGCTAAATGTTAGTGATAGAATACAAAATCTTGATAGTGACTTCATTACCCTACACAGTTACCAAGAAGTAAAAGATTATATCTTAGAAAAAGAAAGTCTTGTAACAGGTAACAGTAAAGCAATTATATTAGCCAATTGCTTGAGTCCTGCATATACTTCATATAGTAAACACATACACAATATAGAAACAGAAATATGGTATAAGGATAATTTAACATTTCACACTGATAGACTATATCATGGTCTTATCAATATAGATGGATATCCTAATCTTATAGTGTTTGCCGCATACTTAGAATTTGTGTTCTCTAATACAAATTACTGGAACATAGAATCGAACCATACTGAAACATATTTCAACAACGTTGTTAATAACTTTTCTAAGTGCATCAACGATACTAATAGAAAAGCATTAATTATATTACCTAGTAAGTCAGTAGAGTTTGATAGTGATATTAGATATCAATACCTATATGATGCCTGGACTAACTTGTCTAATCCAAATATAGATATTATCTATATGCCTAACGAAACTGTACTAGATGACAAGCACCCTGTAAACTTTCTCAACATACAAGATATTGAAGGTATAAGAAAATATAGTAGAAAAACTATGCATGATATAACCAAACAAATAGATGAATGGTTAGATTCTAATATACTTTCTTAAGTATGACGCTACTTTTTTATGTGTCATGTCATCTAAGTGATTGATATAGTCAGTACGTTCACTCCATCCTAACATCATATCCCCGGTCAACTCAACAAATTGATTAGGTGATAAACACAATGTACTATTCGTTATATCATCTGTATAACTATCTCTTTTTGGTCTAGAGGTAGAACTTGGATAGGGTACAGCATAAGGCGATAGAGAAAATTCTTTACCATAACCACCTTTGCATGCAATAAACTTATTTGTTCTTTGATTTAGAAGAGACAATGCACCAATCAGAACTAATCTATCTTCTACTTGTTGCATTTCTAAATCAAACCAATCTCTAAAATAATTCTTATCTTTGCCTTTACTGTTAAAGAAAGTCAATGGTTTCAATCTAGGTACCTCACTTAAATTTAAGTGAGACACTGGTCTTTGAGTTTTATACTTTGAATGATACTCAACAGGATGTGACTTATTTTCTTTTGGCACATCCAAATCTACAATAGTTTTGCGACTATGGTCTGTTAAAAAGACTATAGTAAAATCAGTATTATCTACGTTTTGTGCAATCCAATCAACTTGAAGTGCAATAGAAAAATTTGATGCGCCGGGCCTAGCAATGTTTACCAACTCAAGGTTAAACATATCAGCCAATATTTCTGACCAACTGTTACCTATCTTTTGATCCTCTACTAGGCTAGCAAAACTATCACCTGCAACATATAATCTATTCATAAAAATATTTATTATGAATTTGGTGGACCGTAAGAGAATCGAACTCTTACCTGAGCCGTGCAAAGGCCCCGTGCTCCCATTATCACTAACAGCCCAAATGGTGCCCCAGAGGGGAGTCGAACCCCTAAAATTCGGCTTCTAAGACCGACACGTATGCCAATTCCGTCACCGGGGCGTTTAAATTGTATGGTGCCAAAGACTGGAATCGAACCAGTGACACACGGATTTTCAGTCCGTTGCTCTACCAACTGAGCTACTATGGCTTGGGGTGACTAGTGAGGATCGAACTCACGTATATCGGAATCACAATCCGAGGCCTTACCACTTGGCGATAGTCACCATTGATTGGCACGCCCTGAAGGAATTGAACCTCCGACCTCAACGTTCGTAGCGTTGCATTCTAATCCACTGAACTAAGGGCGCATAATCTTGGCAGGTCGTGAGGGATTCGAACCCCCGACTTCTTGGTTCGAAGCCAAGCACTCTAGTCCACTGAGTTAACGACCTAGTGCATATTCTATACTGAAATAGAATATTTGTCAAATGGTGCTGATGACCAGGATCGAACTGGTGACCTCATCCTTACCAAGGATGTGCGCTACCGACTGTGCCACATCAGCAAAAGTGGCTGGGGGGCTTGGATTCGAACCAAGGTGAACGGAGTCAAAGTCCGCTATCCTACCACTAGATGACCCCCCAATATATTGGGGGGCAGAATTTCAATTCACAGGTAACTCTGTGAGTCCATTCTCTCTATCAAGGTATTTCATTTCTACTTTGACAGGCTTAAATTGTTTGATTTGTTCTACTACAATGTTAACATCTAGTGGACCGCAAGTGTATACGTCTAACTGTATAAGACTAGGATTATCCTCGTCCCATACATGCATAGCAATATGACTTGTTTCAATAATCGCAACTGTTGTTATGCCGCGATTACCTAACACATCTAGATACTTAGCAAAAGGTCCCATAAGAACCTTCATACCAATAGCATCAATCAAATTGGCCATCCATGACCTAACAAAATCCTCGTTTACCGGTGGATTCTCGACTTCTGCCCTTACAATCAAATGTTTATGTACTATTGCCATTAACGTAATTCCTCGTTGGTTGTGAAAGTTATTTATGATAAAAAGCAATATTCATAATAATAACGCTATTCTATAACACACTGAGTGCTTGTCATACCGTCGTAGGGCGTGGGCGTATTTCGTCAATGTATTATAGAATAGCGTATTTCTACGCTATGTCAGGGTCGATACCCTGACCAGGAGTCTTACTCGTCACGTTATCGCCATGACATTCATGTATCCTGTCCGCCCGTTCGTCACATTTTATAAAGCGTTGTGTGCCGGCCCTCGTTGCCTACTCACGCTCCTATCATACTACGTTAAACTTCAATAACGCCTCATGATAGATTTTTGCTCTATTGATCTTTTCATCAATCAACTTTGCTAAATCTTCTTCCGACAGATAATGAATCTCATTTTCTCTATCGGCTTTAGATTCTAACATATCTGTGTCTTTATTGTCAACCTTCATCTTTTCCTATTCATAAAACTAAAACCCCTGGGACTTTTTAGTTTCCCAGGGGTTCGATAAATCTTTACTATGTAGACTTTATCTGCTCCCCGGGCTACCTCTTTGGTTGTCCTCTGAGCCGCGAATACTTGTTGGATATACTGGCGCAAAGGTAGTCATGGCTGTTATAGACCATAACCACTGATGTTTGAGCATATTACAAGTTAAGTTTTTCATAGTGTTTTTATTTAGTCCTGGTTAAAAAAATCATATAAAAACATATGCTTTTTTACGATTTTTATTAGTATACATCAACTGATTTATTTAGTCAACCTCTATTTACCCAATAAATATTGCTATGGATTATCTTGCATTATCACACGGTCAAACACAAAGCAAACTTTGGTTATGCGAACAACTTGAACCATATATACCGCAAAACGCAATCGTTGCTAATTTAGGTTCATGGTACAACTTATTAGGTTTCATGATGTTAACACGAAACAGTAATAAGTATCAATCCATAATGGGCATAGATATTGACCCTGAAGTAAAACCTATTGCAGATAAGATATGTGAGGGTTATATGCTTGGTGGTGATGCTAAAATACGAAACATAACTGCTGACGCCAACTTATTTGATTTCAATGGCTATCACGTTGTTGTAAATTGTAGCGTAGAACATATGGATAGTCTTTGGTTCTATAGAGTTCCTAAGGGTACACTAGTATGTATTCAGTCTAGTGATGTGTCTGAGCCAGGTGGTATTTGGAAAGTTAGTAACTCTACAAGTTCACTGGAAGAACTGGTAAAAAAATATCCCCTCTCTCATTATATGTTTGTTGGAGACAAACATATAGGTTATGAAGATTGGGGATATAATAGATTTATGCTGATCGGTGTTCGTTGATTATAATGCCACTTTACCGATAGCCGCAACAACAGCCGCGATTTTTCCCACAGCCTGCAACTCCTGCACCGTCATGCCTTCTTTCTTTAATGTGTCATAGTGGTTCTTTACACAAAAATGGCACTTACCGACAATACTAGCAGCCAATGCATACATCTCAAACTTTTTCTTTGATACACCGCCGTGTGTTGCATATGCATTCATACGCAATCCGGGTGGTAAACCCTTAAGGTCTGCATCACCTGTCATTTCTACGAATGGATAATAGATATTATTCATACCCATAAGTGCTGCCGCAGTCTTTGCAGCCTCACGTTCAGTTGAACCCATAAGTGGGCCATCCATTGAAATTTCATATGCAAGTTCACCATTGCTGGCTGCAATCGCTGCCGCAAAAGCACAAGCATGTGCATCAATTTCATCAAGACCTGATCTATTCATAACTGCATCAAGATTCAATCTGATATCTTTAGCATGATCAGGAATGCTATCCTTTACTTTATCTACCCAATTCATTAATATACTCCTGTAAAATAGGTTCATGGTAGATCATTTTTAGTGCTACAATGACTAATACGCCTACACCAACCCAAATTGTCTTTGGCCAACGATCCATGATCTTAGCAACTACTGTGCTACCAAACAATATGATAGGTACGCTTAACAATAGACCAAAGATAATCAACCACCAGTTGCCGCCGGCGGCGCCTGCGATTGCAAGTGCATTGTCTAGACCCATTACTGCATCAGCCCAAACAATCGTACCCATTGCTCCCCAAAAACTGGTGGCTGCGTTTACATTATGTTCTTCTGCCTTAGGCTTAACTAGTGTATATGCAATGTATAACAACGCAAGACCACCAATTAATCTTAGACCAGGAATCATTAACAAGTATGTTAATGCCGCCACACATAAGAATCTAACTGCTACTGCACCGAATGTACCCCATAGTAAGGCTTTCTTGCGTAAGTCATCAGGTAGATTACGACTAGCCATAGCAATGACTAATGCATTCTCACCACCGAGTACAACATCAATTAAAACTATGGCAAGTAGTGCCCAAATTAATTCAATCATTTTTCTTTGTTTTGTCGTATAAGTAATTACCGACCCAAACTGCTAATACTACTGAAATGAAAAATATTATAAATTTTATTTCGTATACATCCCAGATTGTATCGTAATCAAACATTATAGTGTCTCACCACCGATTGGGCGACTGCATGGGCATAGTTCGCCAGTTTGCAATGCGTCTAATACACGTAACGTTTCGTCAGGATTACGACCAACATCCAAATTGTTTACTGTAATATGCTGAATAACATTCTCAGGATCAACAATGAATGTAGCACGTAGTGCCGCACCTGCTGGTGCATAGAATACACCCAATTGCTCAATCAAACTAACACTTCCACGTTCTTCACCTGGTTGGTGACGGGCTGTATCAGCAAATTGAGTATGACGAATACCACGCAGGTCTGGGTGATGCTTTTGCCAAGCAACTTTACAGAACTCGTTATCTGTGCTACCTGTCAATAGAACGGCATCACGATCCTCAAAATCTTTGAACAACTTGTCATATGCTACAATTTCTGTAGGACATACAAACGTGAAGTCTTTTGGATAGTAAACGATTACTTTCCATTTGCCTTCAAAAGATTTTTCTGTGATTGGGAAGAATGCATCTTCGGGTTGACCTGGCTTTACACCAGTGATTGTGAACGGGGCGAGTTTATCTCCAACAGTTTTCATAGTTTCTCCTTCTGTGTGTTAGATTTTTATTTATCAATCCAGTGACTATACATAACAATTCTGTCTGATTTAGATTCGTCCAACTTTAAAAAATCTAAATCATGTCCAACAAGATTAGAGTGTATCACACAACTGTTAGGAATGCAAGGAAAAGAATGCATATTCTCTCCATTAGATTTTCCTACTAGTAAATTACCACCATACTGTGAATCCCAAAAACTATGCGGATAATATAAAGCCACATAGAATTTTTCAGGGATTATAGGATTTGGGTCATTTTTAAATTCCCCCACGTGTATGTGCCAGTGATCTACCCCTCTGTTTCTGCTGACGCAAAATCCAGTTGGATAACCATTTACAGATATATGTTTTAATGCATCTTTTATAGCGTCAAGTATTACTTGATAAACTATATCAATAGTAGAATAGTTTTCATCTAAATCTAACATGAATCCATTAGAATTAAAAGTTTGCTTCTGAATAAATTTTGAAACAGAAGCAAACTTTTTTGGTTCTAATAAATCTAAGACACGTAATACTTTGGAATCGTTTATTAAAAGTTCTTGAACCTGCATTAAAATATTTAGTAAGTTACTTAATCTTACTAATTTCTTTTTCAACTAACTTAACTACATTATCAGGCAATGGGACGTAATCTAAATCCTCTGCCATTTTGTCCCCTTTAGCAAAAGCCCAACGGAAAAATTTGATTGCTTCTTGTGCGTCTTTTGCCTTATCGCCATTACTTAAATACATGATGATGAATGTAGCACCAGTAACTGGCCAACTTGTTTTACCAGGTTGATCGGTAAGTACTTGGAAGAATGATTTTTCCCATGTTGCATTTGCGGCTGCAGCCTTGAATGTTAAATCATCTGGGGCGACCCATTGCCCATCACGGTTCTGCATTTGTACCCAGTTCATTTTAGTTTGTTTGACATAAGCATATTCAACATAACCCAATGATCCTGCTAATTGACGAACCATTTGTGCAACACCTTCATTGCCTTTTCCTCCTGCACCCACTTTCCAATTTACAGCAGTGCCTTCACCTATCGTTTCTTTGAATTCACTATTAACTTTACTTAGGTAATTTGTCCATAAGAATGTAGTACCACTACCATCTGCTCTACGAACTACCATAATTTGTTGATCTGGTAATTTCAATGATGGATTTAATTTTACAATAGCAGGATCATTCCAATTCTTAATCTTTCCTAAATAGATATCTGCTAATACAGTTCCAGTCAACTTTAATTCACCTGGCTTTACTTCTTTTAAATTTATAACTGGAACCACTCCTCCGATGGCAGTAGGAAACTGTGTC
>Ga0208783_10000417_pt1 | contig 26410 bp, 36 predicted proteins | sample DEB19_08_DNA_2_FD_184529 | JGI IMG/M metagenome (GOLD analysis project Ga0208783, IMG submission 184529) | Aqueous microbial communities from the Delaware River and Bay under freshwater to marine salinity gradient to study organic matter... | ecosystem: Environmental > Aquatic > Marine >...
AGTCATGCTCCATGCGATCAATGGCAGCAGCGGTGGTGCGTCCAATGTCAAAGACATATCCACGGGTGCCATAGTTGCCCGTCTTGCGCCAGTCCTTGAAGCGACGTGCTGCATCCTGCGGATCGAACTTACCACGGGCAACGTAGCTCTCGCCCAATGCCAACGTCAATGCGCCATCGTCGGTGTACTCACCGAGACTAACATCGTGTGCGCCACCAGTTGTCAGCTTAACATCATCCGGGTTCATTGGTTCACCAAACTCATAAGGTGCGCCAAGCATATCGCCTAGAAACGCACCGACAAACATGCCGACAACTTGATCACGGGTCATTGTGTATCCTTTTCTTTCGGAGGTTTTCGAAGCGGCGTTACTTGCGCCGCAGCAGGAATGTGGAAAATATTTCCGGTCATGTCGAGGCAGTAACTGAACATGCCGTCGAGATGATCGAAGAAGAAATAATTATCGCACCACTTCACGTAGTTCCGTTTCGGAACGCTGTATAGTGGTGTAGGTTGCAGGTGTATCCAATCACGCAGGTCTACTTCGCTGATCATGATGTTCCTTTCGACAACACCTGCTTCGGTGTCTTGCGTTGAACACGATTGCTCGGATGACAGAGATATTTTTCACCAAGCTTTAGAATGGCTTGCTTGGCACGTTCGAAGTTTCGTTGCTGAATCTCTTGCAATTGCTGTTCGATGGTCATATTAATAGCCTCAAGAAAAATGGTAGCGTCAGAATGACGACGATGAGTATCAGTCCGTCGTCGTCGTCTATCACACGCTATACCGTTCGTAGTTGCGGATGCGGCTCTGCTTGTCTGTGTGCTTCTCGACGAAGCGCAACGCTGTGCCGTGGTCACGCAGGGCTTGCATCAACAAGGACAGGTCGCAGTCCTCTTCGAGGAACGCATAGTCTCCACGTTGATACGAATACGATGATACCTTGTCGGCAATGCCGAGGTTGGTGAGCACACTCTTACGTACCTTGGCCCATGCATGACCGGGGTCACTGTAGACAGTGACGGTGAATTGTTTGCGCATTTTGTTTACTCCTTGATGTAGTCGTCCATGTTCTCTGCTTCGACAGCAACGTAGAACGTGTTGAGGGTTTCGAAGCTTCCGTCTTCGCCGATGAGCGTCACCATCTGTGACGTGATGATGCGCTCATACCCCAATCGTGGGTGGTCGAGGGCAAGGACAGTGACCTGCTTATCGTTGAGACGATGTAAGCTATCGCGGACATAATGTACAGTGGGTTTCATAGCATAGCCTCCGGCATGTTGGCGAGCGCTTGCTTACTTTGTTCGCGCTGTCGCTGTTTCAAAAAAGAACGCTGCCGTTGTCGTTGTGACTCAGGCAGCGCCTTACCTTTGTAGGTATTAAAGGGCCACACCAACGGTAGCCCTTCGTTGTTGCGTTGCATTATGCAGGCAGCAGGTCGAACAACTCGCGGTTGATACGAACGTGCTCAGCCACTGCGGTGACAGGGCGAGCCTTACGCATGCCGACGTTGTTGTCGGTGATAGACTTGATCATCACGTTACCACGCAGCACATTCTCCTGAATGCGATTCCACACAGTGAAGGCATCGCTCAGGTTGTCCTCGCTACGCTGCACGCCGAGTGCATCACGGATGGTCTTGTCAACAGCGTAGCTGCCCTTGATGGGGCGACCATCGACGTCGACAATGCTGTCGTCCCATGCACCCCAACGCTTCATCACGGCTTGCTTGGCAAGCTCATACTGCTGCATGCCATCAAGGTTGATGTTACGGGCAACCTCGAACTGCTGCAACACCGAAGGCAAAGCCTCAATGACAGAGCGCAGGGATTGCTCGAATCCTGCAATCGACTTCGTCGTGTGGTAGATACGCTGCTGCATACCTTCCCCGGCAACGATGCCGTTGGAGCAGATGAAGCGGTATGCTCCGGCAAACAAACGCAGGGCAGAGCTACCATCGTGGCTGTTGTAGACGATGATCTCACCACGGGTTTGACCGTCGCCTTGGTCGCCTCCCTTGCTGAAAGCAACCATGTGGGTCTTGTGCTCAGCCTTGGTCGGGCTGTTCTTCGTGGGACGCTTCTGTGCAGCTTGCACAGGGAAGTAGTCGTAGTCTGCCATGATGGGCAACAGATCCGCAGTGCGGAAGGCTGCATAGCGATCCGTCAGACGCTCCGCCTTAGTGTCCGAGAACATAGCGGGAGCACGCTGCTGCATGTCTTCGACGGTGAGCACGCCGTTGTCGTTGCGGCGGGAGAAGATGAGGGATTGACGCATGGTGTTTCCTTTCGGGGTTGTGACGGCGACATTGCCGTCGATGGGGTCAATTGTACAGCGAAATAAATAGTCGAGTCAAGTATGGGGTCATTCGTCCTTGGGTCGGATGTCAACCCATGACAGCGTGTCACTGCACCACATCATAGGTGACAGGGGCAAGCGCCACTGTATGACAACCTCAAGCGCTTCCGCCATCGTAGACTTCGTTGCACACAAGGGCATGCCTGCCCTAGCGTCGATGACAGCATAGCCTTGCGACTCGCTGCCGGAAATATAAAACTGATGTTCAAGCATAGCTTGCCTCACAGTAGATCTTCGGGGATATCGACTTCGTCGCCCAACACCGACGATACGTAAGCACGCATCGCTGCGATGAGCGGTGTTGCGCCTTGCTCTTCGACACCACTCGGCAGCGTAGCTATCCAAGGTCTGCCTTCGAACTTGAGCGGATTGTAGTCGAGTGTGATGAGTTCACGTTCGATGATGACTCCGGCTTGCGACCAGTTGATCGACGGCTCCCACACTAGGCGATACGCATTGCTGAGAATAATTTTCCATGACACAACTTCGTTGTGATCAAGCTCAGCTTTGTACCCTTCGGCGGTTGCCACTGCCCAGTCAAGGGCGAAGCCGTTGATGATGCTTGTCTTTACTTTCATATCACTGCGCCTTTCAGGAAAAGCTGTATACACCAATGACACGGGTACGTGGCTTGCTTGCAAACGTATCGATGATACGTCCGTTGATGAGTGCAAACACATGTCCACGCACCGACACAATGTGACGTCCCGTGGGATAGCGTGATGCAATGTTGGCAACGGTGCAGCCTTTGCTGTCGACATCGTCAGCACCGCATTGGTACAGCGACATCAGCCTGTCGCGCTTCTTGCCCGTCTCACCCAGTGTGGTGAAGGTAGCGCCAAATATCTTCGCCACTTCGTGGGTTGTCGTCACCTTCGTACCACGGAATTGCTTGCGTCCCTTGCGGAAGAACAGGTCACGCAGGTTGGGGTAGGTATCGACGCCAACGTTAGCGAATGCTCGAATGACGCAGTCATTTTTATCTTCGAGTCCGAAGTCCGCCGCCATGTATCCGGGTTCGGCAGGGTGATGGGGAAGATGGGTGATGAAGATTGTTCGCATGTTGCTGAGCCTTTCAGTAAAAGCTGACGATGACAGCCGAAGCTTCGGCAGGGTATGCAGCAGCCCATTCGTCAGCGCTGTTGCGCTTGATGGTGTAGTGCATGAACGTTGCGTTGCCCCATACGACGACGACAACGTGTCGTGCAAAGGTACGGATGAAGCTGCGGCGGATGGCGCTGATGATGTCACGCATTGCTGTGTCCTTTCAGGAATTCGACAGCGGGATGCCGTCGATGGGTTGAAGTATATGGGATAAATAATCTCCGAGTCAAGCGGAGGGGTTTTGTCGGCATTCCTGACCGAAGATTGCGCCTCTGCCGTTACGTGATGCAACGACAACGTGTCGCGCCGTTGTCACGGGAAGCTCGCTCACGGCAGTGACGAAGCTGTCGAACTTGTACGGATTGTATTTGATGGGGGTGAACAGCGCTTCGATGCGGTTGATGAAGCTGTCGCTCACGTTGGTGTTGATCATCTCACCGACGACACCGGCATGTACGTTCTTGCGTTGCTCACGGATGACACGCTGACGTCCGGCTTCGGACACCTTGAACGTGGCGTTTGCAAGCAATACAGAGTCAGCATGGGCAATGACACGCCCTTTGCGCTCACCTTCGAGTGCCTTCACGCTCAGGCATTTACGATTCAAGTTGAAGTAGACCATCACACGCATTTGTTCTCTCCTTGAGATAGTCGATTGCACATTGCAATCGGTTGATGTCATCTTTCATATGTCCAATTGCAACATTGCAACAATGACAGATGATGCCGCGAACCTTACCCGTTGCATGACAATGATCTACCACCGCCTGATTAGGCGGTCGAGAATCATTTCTTTTGATTGGTTCCACATGTAACTCTACGCTACATACTGCACATTTTCCATCTTGCGTGGCAACCATTGCCTCCCATTGTTGTCGAGTCAACCCGTAACGATGCTTCATTTGTTTCCATCTCTGGATACTTGGATCAGCCCGTTGTCTTTCAATGAGCGCTTTGTTGTGGCAAGATTTACAGGTAAATCTATGTCCCGTTGGCGTTTTGTAGAATTCTGTCAGTTGCTTTTCAACTGAACATGTTTTGCATTTGAACATTGTTTCCTCACTAATGTGAGGATTGTTGTATCACAATGTGCAGGTTAACGCCAGTAATACCTACATCAGAATGCGTCGCGTTCCAGTAACACCCATACTACGATGAGCTTGACAACGACGAACAGGAAAAAGTATTCCATTGTGTGTATCCTTTCAGGCTTTCTTGTGCTGTCATTCTGACAACACAAGAAAACCCCCTGTCGCAAAGCCACCCAGCTTCACTCGGGGACAGATGGAACGGATGCCGCACTCCGTCCAATGCATGATGCCTTAACGTATGCATCATTCACGTCAGCCCATAGTGCATCTGTCACATGCACCGACACTGAGAGCGGATTGTTAAAGAGCGTGACGCTTTCGCATCGTGTTGCTTTCTATTATAAGGGCGTCGCATTTCCCTTGTCAACTGTAAGGGCTTTCACCCCGTCGTCAACGTTTCGCATAACGTCGTCTGTAACATACAGGCTAAGCTACGCTTCGATACTACGCTTGTGTCGTAACCCGGCATCACCCGGCTAGCTTCTCACCGACTCGGCGTCGTCTCGCATTGGCTTCTATTATTACCGCCAACGAAAAACCCTGTCAACTGTAGGGGCTTTCGTTGACGTCCCCCGAAGGGGATCGTCGCTACGTTACATCATGTCATGTGGCGTGCCGTGACGTACACATGACGACTTCGTAGAAGTTATCCGCATACGGATCGAATTGATTTGCTGTCGATCCCGTAGGGATAAACTGCGGCGCATCGATACAGTATGCACCGTCCATATAAGTTTCATCGTATCGATTGAAACTGTCACGCATTTCGATGGTGCAGAACACCTTCGACGCATGTCCGCCTGTCATCGTGAAATTATAGTAGCATTTCATTGTGTGCCCCTTGTTTGTTGCGATGGAATGCATTGTTGCAGAAAATAAAACCTGAGTCAAGTGTGGGGGCTTTCACCCCCTTCCACTTTCAGTGGACAGCGATTGCAATCACCTTGCCCTTGAACACGTCGCTACCGCAAGCATGCCCCACGTTGGTGCATGTGCCGCACTTGCCGGGGCAGGGAAACACTTTGCTATCAAAAATAGCACGAATGGCATCGTTCACCGGCTTCGTGCCATAATCGGCAGCTTTGATCTTGCGACCAATGCTGACAGCGACGAAGTCGCCGCGAACGAAGGGCATCGAACGGATTTCGTTGACTACGTCAACGCTAGCATTGTGACCCGACGATATGTTCAAACGATAGTTTGCCGGGACAACACCGCCGCTCTTGACGAAGTCAAGCAACAGAGCGAAGCTCTTGCTGTAGCCGTAGGTTTTGACTTGCTGAAATTGCGAAAGCAATTGCATCCAAAAGGCAACATCACTACGTGATGAGAAATCGCCGTCGACATACAGCCGGAAATCAAAACCCATAGGGTTTTTCTCAAGCAAATCGACGAAGCTCAAAGCGATAGCTTGGCTATCGAATCGCATCAGATATGCATTCTGACACTGACGAAAGAATGCGGCGGGATAGCGCCATGCCCTGAAGCTGTAGCAGAATGCTAAGCATTCTCCGGCTCCGGGGCAAGTGACGCCGGGCAGAGTGCTGAAAGCATAGAACGGCAGCTTGCTGTTGCCTTCGGCAAAGATGCTGAAGGGCACCTTACCCTGAAGCAAAGCTTCAAATTTCGCAATGTTGGCTTGCCAACCCTTCGAAGCGAACAAAGGGGAAGCTTTCAGCTTCAAGGTAGCTTGCTCAATAGCAGCTTCGCTGCCAGTCTGTACCGTGACGGCGAACTGCTGCAAAGCAGCAAACTTAGCCGTGGTGAAGTGACGAACTTGCATGGTGTTTCCTTTCAGGAAAGCGACGGAATCGCCGTCGTCGATGGGGTCAATTGTAGGGGCCGATGAAAGCCCCTGTCAACTGTGGGGTTAATCGATGAGCTTCGGAAGCGGAGCTTCATCACGCTCTGCACATGTCAACGACAGAATGTCGTTCGTGCTAGCGAAAAGCTGAATCGTCGTTTCGTTACCAAAGGTAACGTAGCTGCCGAATCCGTCATCAGCAAAGAATTTGCTGCCCATGAATTTGACGCCGAACAAACAATCCGTAGGATTGTGATCGAGCGCTGTGTTGTGTAAATGATGCATGATGTTTTCCTTTCAGGAAAGTTGATATTCGCCGTTGTCGTAAGCCGACAAAATGCTTTTCTCAAACTCTGACTTCGTCAGACGGAACTCTTCAAAGTCGTAGACTTTGACGATGCCGCTGATGTTACGGGATGCGTCAGCAAAGCTGACGATGAATTCATCAGCGCCGAATGGGGTGTCATTCACCGACGTTACTTCGTAACGGATTGACTGAGGGCCGTTGTAGCTTCGACCAGTGTCGAAGATGCCGCTAGTGTATGTCATGCTATGTTTCCTTTCAGGAAAGTTCGACAGCGGGATGCCGTCGATGGGCTGCATTGTTGCTGGAAAAGAATACCCGAGTCAAGCGAAGGGTTTTTTGGCAGCGAAGCTGCATCGTGCGTGCGTAGGGCGGGGTAGTTCGATGTTGTACATCGAAAGAGGGGGTATGCTCTACCGCTAAGTTAGTGGTCACTAACATAGGGATTTTATCGCTCTGACGACAAAAGCACTTATTCCTACGGAATAGACCTAAGCTGTTGATTTGCAAAGCAAATGACGTAGCGCGAGATCGTGCGCTAGAGCGCATTATGCGCGATCACACACACGCATCATGTGCGCGGATGACGTGAGCATGACGTGGGCGGGCGTGGGCCACCCGGGGGTGCCAGCGCTATTGTATATAGCCTAGCACACAGATCAGGATTTTTAACTTTGTTAGTGGTCACTAACTTAATACATCAATAAAAACAACGACCTATCCCGATCTTGTGCATCCTGCCGCACACACCATCGCCTGCACCACGTGACACCATCCGGCATTAAACGACACCGTCCGACACCACTCTACACTACAATGACAGCAAAAACATAGCTTTGTCGCATTGACGACGCGGGGTCAGCAACAACACCATGCTATGGTGATGAGAATCATTCGCATTTACATAAGAATAAATGGGGACAGAGACGCTTTCGCTTGACAACGACACGCAAGCTATGTAAAACTGGGACCTATCGTAGACGGACGGCTAACGGTGGCGTCTACGAGAACAGCATAGCTGTTAACAGCGCTACCACGGGAGAGACATTGAAACAGCGCAACAGGATGGCGAAGATAGCGTCCTAATGTCGAAAGGCTGTCGTAAGAGCTAACAAGCTTTAAAGGCTCCCCACAGGAGTCTTAGTGTATCTATAGAGTGTTAATGAACAATAATAACATTTTGATACATGGTTCTAGTTGGTTTCATTGTTATACCTTGTTAACAATTTAAACACGCTAGTATCAGCACTCTAATAAATAAACATTGTTTTTAATCTAACAAACATTGTTACTTCTAACATTGCTAATGTTAGAAACATAAAATAACAAAGATGTTGTTCTAAGTTGCTAATGTAACCGATAACAACCTATACAGTCTACATAAGGGAATTCTAACGAGTTCCCTTTTTTGTTAGCTAAAAGCAGGGTGTTGTTGACACACAACGTATTTTGGTTTACATTGTTACCCCGAAAGGAATGTGTTGTGGCCCGCTTCAAAACACGAAAAGAACTCGGAGCACTTGTTAATAGTCCGCCGCACAGCTATTATGCTGTTGCCATGAAACAGGTGTTCAAAGACAAAGAAGAAGTGAAGACGATTGGATATCACTCTGATGTCTATTACGTCAGAGCAGCGTTAGAAAGGCATACAGGCTTGTTAATTCCGTTACCAGCCATTGACAAAGCAATGCGTGACGAAGGCTGGTATGAAGGCGTTGTCAATAGACGTCGCTATTAATTTCTGTTACAACGCGGAGTAATATGACCATCAAACGAGGCAATGAAACTTTCAGTGGCTACAACAAGCCTAAGCGTACTCCTTCTCATCCGAAGAAGAGCCATGCTGTTTTGGCTAAAGAGGGCGACAAAGTGAAGCTCATTCGTTTTGGTCAACAAGGCGTTAGTGGTTCTCCAAAGAAAGAAAACGAAAGCCAAGCCTATCGCAAACGTCGCGAAAGCTTCAAAGCTCGACACGCCAGTAATATAGCCAAAGGCAAAATGTCTGCTGCGTATTGGGCTGACAAGGAGAAGTGGTAATGCCGTTTCAGTCGAATGGAAAACGACAATATAGTCGTGAGCTTCAATGGGAAAAAGACAGCAAGCCGCAGCGTGTTAAACAGCGTGCTCAACGCAATGCTGCCAGAGCTAAGCTGATGGACGAAGGCGCAGTTAAGCCGGGTCATGATGTTGACCATAAGCGTCCTCTGTCAAAGGGTGGTAGCAATACACGTAGCAATTTGCGTTCTGTTCCGGCGTCAAAGAACAGAAGCGTTAAGCGTAAAGCTGATGGAAGTTTGCGATAATGGGACGCACCAACGAAAAGCTGTGGGAAGCTGCCAAGGCGCAAGCGAAGGCGAAGATGGGTGGTAAACATTCTGCCCGAGCTATGCAGCTTGCTGGTAAAATATATAAAGATAAAGGCGGCGGCTACACTGGCGAAAAGACAGAAGCGCAGAAGTCCATGACGAAATGGACGAAGCAGGAGTGGACAACGTCTAGTGGCAAGCCCTCTGAAGGCAAACGTCGTTATCTGCCGAAGGCTGCATGGTCAGGCTTGTCCGATGCGGAGAAGAAGGCAACTAATGCCGCAAAAGCTGCGGGTAATAAAGCGGGTAAGCAATTTGTTGCCCAACCGAAGGCTGTCGCAGAAAAGACAGCGAAATATCGAAAGAAATAAAGATGGCTCTTTCTAAACTATTTGGTCGTGGCGTCGGTGCTGCCACTCGTCGTGGTGCTCCTACAGCGGGTAAAAATCGCTTGATGGCTGATCTTAGCGACGACGTCGTTAGCGAAACCAAGAGCGACCTTGCTCAAATGCGCAAGGCGTTGTCTGCCCGTGCTGCTGAAGCTGAAGACGACAAGCCCGGTGCTGCCCTGCGTCGCATGAGCGTGCAAGAAGCCGGTGGTAGGGCTGCGTTGCGTACCGGTAGTCGTGCAGGTGCTGTTGGCGCTGCTGGTGCCGGTGGTGTAGCTTTGGGCACGGCTGCTAGCGAGCGTGCTAACGAAACCCGTCGTCGCATGAATGACGAAGAAGACACCACGCCCAAGCGTGTTGCTGTTGCCTCTCGGACGATGGATGATGACGAGATGGACACCATCAAGAAGCGTCTTGATGAAGAAAAGAGCAAGCGTGAAGACAAGAAGGAGATGTCCTTCAAAGAAGCCTTTGCTGCTGCGCGTAAGGACGACAAAGCCACCTTCACGTGGCAGGGCAAGCGTTATACGACGGAGCTTGCCAAAGAAGGCCCGAAGCCGTCTGTGCGTGAAGGCAAGAATGAGAACATTGACGACGAAACCCGTGGTCGCGCTGAGATGAACAAGGGTGGTGTCGTGAAGAAGAAATATAGCATGGGTGGTGCTGCCATTCCTGTTGTGTATGCAGGTGCTAAGAAGCCGGTGAAGAGCATGCCCAATCCTGCTCTGGCTGCAAAGCGTCTGAATAAGCCTAAGCCTCCTGTTGTTGCAAAGACAAAGATGGCTAAGGGTGGTGCTGTTAAAGGAAAGAAGAAATGAAAGCTTGTGCTGGATGTCCCAACCCCGCTGCCTGTGCCAAAGCAGGTAAGTGCATGATGGCAGGTAAGAAGATGAACTATGGTGGTGCTGTCAAGCCTATGATGGCTAAGGGTGGCGCTGTTAAAAAGAAGCCTGCGGCGCTAGCTATCATGATTGCTATGCCTGCTAAGGGCAAGGGCAAGACGAAGATGGCTATGGGCGGTTGTGCCACTAAGAAGAAGTAAAATGGCTCTCATCAGCAAGCGTTCATGCCCCATTGCGACTCAGGATGTTCATGTCAACCTGAAAAATCGCAATGAGGCTTTCAAGGAGTACGGATACGGACCTCCTGATCCCAACGCTGTAAACAAAGAGTTTTGGGATAAGAAGGCTAAGATGTACAACGCGCCTGTTTCTGAAATCAAGAACATGCGTTGTGGTAACTGCGCTGCCTTTATCCAGACTCCATCGATGATGAAATGTATCGTTGGTGGATTGGAGAAAGATGAAAATAAAGGCGAGTTGTCCTATGACGAAGCCTTTGTTGAAGCTGCTGATCTGGGTTATTGTGATTTGTTCCAATTCACATGTGCTGCTGCTCGCACTTGTGACGCATGGAAATCCGGTGGCCCAATAACGAAAGACTGAAATGGCTACAAAACTTTCCTCTAAACAACAATCTAAAGTTGGCAAAGTGATGCGAGAGTTCAAAGAAGGAACTCTCCATCAAGGCGCAGGCAAGAAAGCTCCGGTTGTAAAAAACCCGAAGCAAGCCATTGCCATTGCTCTGTCTGAGGCTCGTAAGGCTAAAAAGAAGTGAGCATCACTCATTACCCCGCACTTGTTAGACTTACTGCTGATGGAAACACTGTTTCTATCAACGGTACTAATGTAGACGCCTTTGGTCGCATTAGGGTGAGTCAGCCGTATACGTTGTTCGATAGTCAACAGCGTTATGCGGCTGATAACCAATTCGATACAAGTACAGCCTCTGGTGGGTCGTCAACATTCTTAGCGAATGAGTCGACACTACAGATGTCTGTAACGACATCCTCTGGCTCTAAAGTGGTACGGCAGTCTTTCCGAAGCATGTCGTATCAGCCGGGTAAGGGATTGCTCATTTTGGCTACATTCGCAATGAATGCGGCTAAGACAAATCTTCGACAGCGTGTTGGCTTCTTCAATACAGAAAACGGTATTTTCTTTCAACAGGAAAACTCCACGCTGTCTTTTGTTCTTCGTTCCAATTCAATTCCGACACCGGGCACGCCCAGTGATGCTAGAACAATTACTCAGGCAAATTGGAATGGTGACAAGCTTGATGGTACTGGGCCTAGTGGTTACACACTAGATCCGACAAAGACACAAATCTTTTGGACAGATATAGAGTGGTTGGGTGTTGGCAGTGTGCGTTGTGGCTTTATCATTGATGGCACATATGTTGTCTGTCATACTTTTCATAATGCCAATATCCAGTCAAGTGTCTATATGACCACTTCGATTTTGCCAGTTCGTTACGAAATAGAAAATACTGGCACTACAGTATCGGCTTCTAGCATGAAGCAGATTTGTTCTAGCGTTGTCTCGGAAGGCGGATACGAACAATATTCTCCTTCGCACATTGCAAGACGTACATCAAAGCTTGCGAGCATTGGCCTTACGTTTCTTCCCATTGTATCGATTCGACTTGCGTCTGCATCTGGCGGAGCCGTCATTGTTCCGGGTCGTATGCAGGTGTTGCCAATCACAAGTCAAAACTACGAAGTTGCACTCATTACAAATCCTACACTGACTGGTGCGTCGTGGACAACGATGTCTACAACAAACAATGTTCAACTAGACACGTCGGCAACTGCGTTGTCTGGTGGAACAATTGTTCAAACAGACTATGTAACTTCTAGCGGCAGCGGTGGTGTCAATCCTCTTGTTGATCCTGCCGGATACAACTGGTCGTTGCAACTCGGAACATCGCTTGCAGGCGTTAGCGATATTCTCACTCTTGCAATTAGAACAGTGGACTCTGCAACTCCTGCCGGTGATGCATATGGCAGCATTGCGTTTTGGGATTTGACACAATGAGTAACAAGAAACGCACAATTGGTTCTGTACTTACGACAAGTACACAAGACGTGTATGTCGTTCCTGCTGGATTTAGAGCAGACGTTAGCAGCATCTTTGTCTCCAATGGTAGCAACATTAATGTCAATGTAACGTTGCAATGGTATAGCGCTGCTACCACGACGACGTATGACATTATGGATACTGTAGAGCTAAAGCCTCGCAGTATTTTGCAGATCACCAATCCGTTCTATCTTGATCGCGGAGATAAAATCACAGGCTCTGCAAGCATTGGTAGTAGTGCAATCACTGTATCAATTCGGACAGAAGAAAACTTTGCCAACAGCATCTAATCATGAAAACACAAATCAACGAACAGCAAAAGAAATTCATTGACGCTCTGCTTGGCGAAGCCAATGGCAGTCCTACGGTTGCCAAAGAAATGGCAGGCTATAGCAAGAACTATCCGACCAAGGAGTTGATGAATAGCTTGAAAGAGCATATCATCGAAGCTACGCAGCTATACATTGCCATGCATGCGCCGAAAGCGGCAATGGCTGTTATCGGTGGCATTGACGATCCGACGGAGCTGGGCATCAAAGAAAAGCTTGCGGCTGCGAAAGATTTGCTTGATCGGGCCGGTGTTGTCAAAACCGAAAAGCTTGAGGTACAATCTAGCGGTGGCATTATGATATTGCCTCCGAAAGAAGCTTCAGCGGAGTAAATGAGAGAACATTTGGGCAGTTGGCTGCTTCCGCAGCCTGTTCGCACTAAAGAATATGTAAGGGTGCCGAAGCTCAATCCATACGGCAGGGTTCCTTTCGGCTATAAAATTGACCCAGATGATCCAGATTGGTACGTTCCTATTCCTCATGAGCTTGATGCGCTTAAACTGGCAACAAAGTATTGCGCACGATATAGCTTCAGACAGGTTGCCGCATGGCTTACAAAGCAAACCGGCAGACCTATATCGCCTGATGGACTTAGAAAGCGCATAAGGGATGACAGACGACGTAAAAATCGCAGAAATTTCTATCTCGCCCTTGCAGCCAGATACAAAGACGCGCTCGAAAAGGCGAAGTCCTACGAAGAAACGCTCGGCAGGCAAGAGCGCACCGTCTTCTTCGACGAAGAACCCTACATCAGTCTCTACGAACGACATCCAATACCCGACCGTTGAGATTGAAAATGTAATTTTTAAGCCTAACGTCGGTCCTCAGACAGCGTTTTTGGCGGCTGCTGAGCGTGAAGTGCTGTACGGAGGTGCTGCCGGAGGTGGTAAAAGCTACGCTATGCTGGCTGATCCGCTTCGCTACATCACCCATCCGCAGTTTTCAGGACTACTTTTGCGTCACACCACCGAAGAACTTCGTGAACTGGTATGGAAGTCGCAGGAGATATACCCCAAAATCATCCCCGGCATCAAATGGAGCGAGCGAAAGTTCCAATGGGAGGTGCCGGGTGGTGGCAGATTATGGATGTCCTACCTTGATCGGGACGAAGACGTACTGCGCTATCAGGGTTTGTCGTTTAGCTGGATTGGTTTTGACGAATTGACGCAGTGGGCTACCCCGTTTGCGTGGAACTACATGCGTTCTCGTCTGCGTACAGCCGCCCCAGACCTGCCGGTGTACATGAGAGCGTCTACAAACCCCGGAAATAAGGGGCATGCGTGGGTGAAGAAGATGTTTATCGATCCCGCCCCACCCGGAGATGCGTTCTGGGCCACCGATATTGAGACGGGTGAGACGATGACCTACCCCGAAGGTCATAGTAAGCAGGGGCAACCTCTTTTCAAGCGTCGTTTCATCCCTGCTCGACTCGCTGACAACCCATATCTGACCAAATCGGGTGATTATGAGACAATGCTGCTTTCGTTGCCGGAGCATCAGCGCCGACAACTGCTAGAAGGAGACTGGGATGTCGCTGAAGGTGCCGCTTTCTCGGAATTTAAGCGTTCAATTCACGTTGTTGAGCCTTATTCTATTCCCTCTGACTGGGCTAGGTTTCGTGCTTGTGACTATGGCTATGGGAGTTTCACTGCTGTTCTGTGGTTTGCTGTGGCACCTGACGAGTCTCTTGTCGTTTATCGCGAACTTTATGTTACAAAGGTGCTTGCCGAAGATTTGGCAGACATGATTTTGAATATTGAGTCGGGTGAGCGTATTCGATATGGTGTTTTGGATAGTTCATGCTGGCACCGGCGCGGGGATACCGGTCCATCTATTGCCGAGCGAATGATTGTTAAAGGGTGCAAGTGGCGGCCATCGGATCGAAGCGCTGGTAGTCGTATTGCCGGTAAGAATGAGATACATCGTCGTCTACAAATTGACCCGTATACCAATCATCCGCGCATGACCATCTTCGAAAACTGCACACAACTCATTGCAGATTTGCCAACTATTCCGTTGGATAAGAGCAATCCTGAAGATATTGATACTAAGGTGAAAAATGACCATACCTATGACGCCCTGCGTTATGGTGTAATGAGTCGCCCGCGAAGCGCTAGTATCTTTGATTTTGACCCATCTAAGCAATCGCGTGGTATAACCGCAGTTGATCAAGTTTTCGGCTATTAATAAGGAAACAATATGGCTATTCGTGACGATAAAAATTTCATCGATGACAAAGCCGTCGCCCTACCGGACGATAGCGGCGAAAACACCTTTGCCGGTGGCGGGCTTATCGACTTCGTAAAAGAACGATATAGCCGTTCTAAGCAGGCTCGTCGCTATGACGAAGAGCGTTGGTTGCGTGCCTATCGCAACTATCGTGGCATCTACGGTCCCGATATGAAGTTCACCGAGACTGAGAAGTCTCGCGTCTTCATCAAGGTGACCAAGACGAAAGTGCTTGCCGCATACGGTCAAATCATTGACGTCTTGTTCTCTGGTAACAAGTTTCCGCTGTCTGTCGATCCGACGCCACAGCCCATCGGTGTAGCCGAACACGTTCACATCGACGTTGCCGAAGAACAAAAGAAGACGGCTGGACAGCCCTCATCTCCTTCATTCGAACCCGGTAAGGCATTGCCTCCGGGCACGCGCATTAGCGATCTGTTGGGGTCGATGAAGAATGCGTTCAAGGGATTGAACGTCAAAGAAGGCGCAGGCAAGTTGCCGACGCAAATCACCTTCTCGCCTGCTCAGGTTTCTGCGCGGAAGATGGACAAGAAGATTCGCGATCAGCTTGATGAGAGCCGCGCCACCACGCATCTGCGTTCCACCGCGTTCGAATGTGCCCTCTTCGGCACGGGTGTGATGAAGGGACCATTTGCAATTGACAAAGAATATCCCCGTTGGGAAGACGGCAAGTATAAGCCAATTATGAAGACGATGCCAAAGGCTGAACACGTCAGCGTTTGGAACAGCTATGTTGACCCTGACGCAAACAACATCGAAGAGTCGTCTTACTTCATTGAGCGTCACAAGCTTAGCAAGACCAAGCTGCTCGAACTCAAGCGTCGTCCGATGTTCCGCAAGAGCGTCATTGATGCGCTCATTCAAGATGGGCCAAACTACACCAAAGAGTATTGGGAAGACGACCTGAGCGACTACGAACCCAACATGGGCGTCGAGCGTTGGGAAGTGTTGGAATATTGGGGTGCTGTTGATATCAAGATGTTGCAAGACAACGATATCGACATCCCCAAAGAGTTTGAGGACAGCGTTGAATTGCAGGCAAACATCTGGTTCAGCGGTGGCAAGATCATACGTCTTGTCCTCAATCCTTTTAAGCCTGCTCGCATTCCGTACTACGTGGTGCCGTATGAGCTAAATCCGTATTCGATGTTTGGCGTTGGCGTTGCCGAGAATATGGACGACACCCAAACGTTGATGAACGGCTTCATGCGACTCGCTGTAGACAATGCCATTCTGTCGGGCAATCTCGTCTTTGAAATCGATGAAACCAATCTCGTTCCGGGTCAGGACATGAATGTCTACCCCGGCAAGGTGTTCCGTCGTCAAGGTGGTGCTCCGGGTCAGGCTCTGTTTGGAACGTCGTTCCCCAATGTCGCACAGAGCAATCTGCAACTGTTCGATAAAGCTCGTGTACTTGCTGATGAATCCACCGGCATGCCGTCATTTGCTCACGGACAGACTGGTGTAAGCGGCGTTGGTCGCACCTCATCCGGCATCTCAATGCTGATGAATGCTGCGTCTATCAACATTAAAACCGTCGTCAAGAATATGGACGACTATTTGTTGCGCCCACTGGGAGAAGCATTCTTTAGCTTTAATATGCAATTCGATCCTGATCCCGACATCGTTGGTGATTTGGAAGTGAATGCTCGCGGCACCGAGTCGCTGATGGCTAACGAAGTGCGTAGTCAGCGCCTATTGCAGTTCCTGCAAGTGGTGCAGAACCCTGTGTTGGCTCCGTTCGCTAAGCTGCCCTACATCGTCAAGGAAATCGCCAAGTCGATGGATCTTGATCCCGAATTGGTTTCTAACGACATGGAAGAGGCAGCGAAGCAAGCGTTGCTGTTGCAGAAGATGCAGCCTGCACCGGCTATGCCTGCTGCACCGGGTGGTGAACAACCGCTGCCGGTGTCTGACACAAGTGGCGGAGGTGGTGGTAACATTGGCGTAGGTACAGCACCTACTCCGGGCGAGCAGGGCTTTAGCGCTGCACCGCAACAACCGCGACCCCCGATGCAATGAAGAACAAAGAATATCTTAGCAAACTGACGGTACTGACGCAATTTCATACATGGGATGCGTTTGTGTCAATGATTGATCAGCATGTTGACAATCATCGACGCAAGCTTGAGCAGTCCTCTGATGTGCAGGAAATCTATCGCGCTCAAGGCGCAGTGATGGCGCTGAGTGCGCTCAAAAAACTGAAGGACGAAATCAATGGGCTTCGGAAAGAAACGCAGTGAGCAAAAGTTGCTCAACAAGGGCGGCGTTGTATTTGATGAAAACAAATATAATCAATACGTCGCCGGTGCAAATTTAGATGTTGATTTTCGTCCACTAAATTTTGATCGGCTTGTTGAGCGTGGTGCCGCTCGCATCACAATGCGAGGAAACGATGCCGGTGAAGCATCTTCCGATCCAAAGGAAGGCTTCTCTATTGTCTCTGCATGGAACGATAGTAAAGGTACTTCGCGATGGAAAACAAACCCAGAAGCTCAAGCCATTGGCAAAAAGATATTTGAACAGTCTCCACAAAGTCTTGGTGCATATAAATATAAACAAATTGTAGAATCTGCCAGAGACATGGGAATCTCTGATGATGAGATTTTCTTGCCGAGTAAATTTGCAAAAGGCGGCATTGTGAAACAAAAAGCTAAATCAACTAAAGTTGGCGTCGGTGCCATCACTACAAACAAGAAGAAGTTGTTCGCCGAAGGCGGCATGATGGACGACGGCAAAGACGTCGATCCTGTCAGCGGCAATAAGGTGCCTGTTGGTAGCCTTGCTGAAGAGGTGAGGGACGACGTTGACGCTAAGTTGTCACCGGGCGAATTCGTCTTTCCCGCTGACGTCGTTCGCTTCATTGGACTTGAACGTCTGATGCAGTTGCGTGATCAAGCTAAGAAAGGCTTGTCGCGCATGAATGACATTGGTCAAATGGGCAACGCCGAAGACGTTGGCGAAGACGCTAATGACACCTATGAAAACGAAGATGAATTCGAAAGTGAAATCGATGACATCATGAAAGAGGTTGATCGTGAAGAAATGGACGATCAAACTAGGGCTGCGTTTTCTACTGGTGGCTTTGTAAACGATGCTTATTACGATTTGTCAAAAGCTCCAAAAAATCCAGCCCTTGACATTCGTTATTTCACTGACGCTGAAGGCAAAACCTTTTACATGCCATTTATTAATGGTAAGCCCATGCGCCCATTACCCAATGGTGCGCTTCAAACTGGTACGCCTACAAAAACGATTCCAACTACACCAACTGATAAAGAAACAACCACTGGCGGAATAACTACAGGTGTTGGTGTTGGTGGTGCTTCTCTGTTTAGCGGAACAGGTACATCCGCAACTGCTGGCACTAGTGGAACAACTGCTGGTGCAGGCACTAGCGTCAGTGTTGCCGGTACGTACACTGGAAGCAACATTGCTGACTTTGGTCGTTCTGACTTGATTTATAACCCCGGCGGAACCGGTAAGGCGGGTGAAATTGTCACCGAAGACTTGTATAGTGGCATCACCCGTGGACAAGCTCAATTGGGCAATGCGGCTGTCACTACTCTTGCTGCTGTTTCCGGCGTTCCCGGCATCATAACACAAGGTGTTCGTTGGGCAATCAAGACGTATGGACAAGATGCTGTCAATCAATTCATGGGCAAGCTCAATCAAGAAATGGTTGGCAGAGCCGGTGGCGTTGATGTAACAAGCTCAACTGGTCTTGCGTCTGCAATGGCTCAAATTGATCAAATTCGTGATAGGAATGACGCCACTGCTGCTGCATCTGCCGGTGCGTTAGGTACTGGCGGGCGTGCTGCTGATGTTGGTAAGTATGTTTACGAACAACTTAAAGATACTGGTTTGACAGATTCTGAAATTGCTGCTGCTTCACAAAACGCAGTAGATGCTGTTATTCGTGGTAAGTCTATGTCAGATGCGATTAGTGAATCAATTAAAGCCGCTAAGCCTGACTTCGGTGTTCGACTGTCTGATATGGATGCTTTCAAAACAAACGAAGGCAGCATGTATGGCGGAGATCAATCCTTTGGTGTGCTGATGTCTGATATGGACTTTGCTGATGTAATTAAATTCTCAAAAGATATTGGTTTTGATTATGGTACAATGGGTGACTTTGGGTCTGTTAGCGGTGGCAGCGGACTAAAGGGATTCGGCAACAATGACATGATTGTTTCCGATTGATAAAGGAGAAAAGATCGACTATACTTAACACATAAACGGCAACCCGTTTCCCCGCACTAGCGGCTACAAATGGCCCCATAACTTTAGAAAGGAGTTAATTATGGCTGATCCTATTGCTGTACCTACACAAACTCGCGTTGCACCATTTTCCATGCGTCGCAATGCAAACGATGACCGCATCAAGAAAGAAGAAGAAGAACTCGAAAAGCTGAAAGCTGCACAGGCGCAGTCAGCAGAAACGCAGGAGACAAAAAATGAAGAGGAAACTTCTGAAGAAAATCTTAATGCTGAAGAGAAAACTTTCAAGAAGCGTTATGGCGATTTGCGACGCCATTCGCAAAAAGTGGAAACTGATCTTCGAAAAGAAATCGACGACCTAAAGAAGTTGGTTGAGCAATCCACCGAGAAGCAGATGAAGCTTCCGGCACGCGACGAAGACATCGATGCGTGGGCAAAACAATATCCCGATGTCTATCGTATTGTAGAATCTATTGCGCTAAAGAAAGCTAAGGAAACGCAGAAGACTCTTGAAGAGCGAATGAAGCAGGTCGATGAAACTGAGCGTGAAACTGCTCGGCAAAAGGCCCGAGTCGAGCTTTTGAAGATTCATCCTGATTTTGATAAGATTGAAGATGATGACGATTTCCATGACTGGGCAGAAGAGCAGCCAAAATGGGTGCAAGATGCCCTCTATGAAAACGACGCCGACTATCGCTCGGCTGCTCGCGCCATCGATCTTTACAAAGCAGACAAGGGATTGTCAGGAAAAAAGCAAAAAGAAGACGATAGCCGCGCTGCTGCGCAAGCCGTAAACACCAAAGGACGATCTGCGCCAAGTGCTACGGCAGACCAAGAAGGTGTTTTCTATGAGAGCCAAGTGCAGAAAATGTCCATGCAGGAATACGAGGCCAAACAAGAAGATATTGTAAAAGCAATGCGTTCGGGCAAGTTTGTTTATGATATTAGCGGAAATGCTCGCTAACGCTTGACAAACACAAAGAAGTCTGTTCTAACGGGGGCGTTGTCAGAAATGGCAACGTCCTTTTTTTGTTCCTGTCAATAAGTTTTGTCGAATACCCAAGCGGGTAGCCGTCAATCCTAATCGAACTCTAGAGCGATTAGCATTGACCACCTATCCCTAGCGAGGCCCGAATAAGACGCAGACAGATAGTAAATGCTAATATAGGAGAATACTCAAATGGCATTCGCTTCTGCTCCCGGTTGGGGCAACCTTCCTAACGGTAACTGGTCCCCGGTTATCTATTCCAAGCAAGTTCAGCTTGCTTTCCGTAAGTCGTCTGTGGTTGAAGCTATCACCAACAACGACTATTTTGGTGAAATCGCCAACGTTGGTGACTCTGTTAAGATCATCAAGGAACCCGAAATCGCCGTCAAGAACTACGCTCGTGGCACGCAAGTTACGGCCCAAGACCTCGACGACAGCGACTTCACTCTGGTGGTTGACAAGTCGGCTTACTTCGCTTTCAAGGTGGACGACATCGAATCTTCGCAGTCGCATGTGAACTGGATGTCTCTGGCTTCTGATCGTGCTGCCTATCGCCTGAAGGACAACTACGACCAAGACGTGCTTGGCTACATGACTGGCTTCCAACAAGCCGCTCTGGGTGCCAACGCCACCGTGGCTCGTACCACCGCTTCTGGTACCAAGGCTGTTTCGACTGCTGACAGCGATGAACTGCTGGCTTCGATGAAGCTGAAGAAAGGCTCGTTCGCCAACATCACCACGGCTTCTGCCGGTGAGCATTCGATTCCGGTGACCCCGCGTCTGCCGGGTACGACCTCGCTGCCGACGGATCGTGTGTCCCCCTTGATGATCATCTCTCGCATGGCTCGTCTGTTGGATCAACAGAATGTGGACACGCAAGGTCGCTTCCTCGTGGTTGACCCGATTTTCGTGGAAATGCTGAAGGACGAAGACAGCCGCTTGCTGAACAGCGACTTCGGCGGTGCTGGTCTGCAAAATGGTTTGGTGCTGAGCAATCTGCACGGCTTCAAGGTATTCGTGTCGAACAACCTGCCCGCTATCGGTACCGGCCCCGGCACCGCTGGCACTGCCAACCAGAACGACAACTATGGTATCATCGTTGCCGGTCATGAGGCTGCTGTGGCTACGGCTGAGACGATCACGAAGACCGAAACCTATCGTGACCCCGACAGCTTCGCTGACATCGTGCGTGGCATGCATGTCTACGGCCGTAAGCTACTGAAACCCGAGGCTATTGTCAGGGCCAAGTATAACGTAGCGTAGTGTGCTAAAATAGCAGAATGAAGATACCACTTACGCTCCGCGATGACCACCCGTATAAAGATGGTAGAGAGTGTAGTGTTTGTGGTATCTTTAAGTTAGCATCAGAGTTTCAGTTAGAACGAGACGAAAAAGCAAGGGGTGGAGTTTCTTTGCGGGGTCAATGTAAACCCTGTAGAGAACATATCAAGTGGAAGACATTTATTGTTCGAACTTACGGAATTACTCCCGAACAATATTATCAATTGCTTGATGAACAAGAAGGAAAGTGTGCAATTTGCAAATCCGAGTCTCCAAATTCTGAAAGAATTGGAAGCGGAAAATTGTTTATTGACCATTGCCACGACACTAAAAAAGTTCGCGGTCTTCTTTGTGCTAAATGTAATCTCGGTATCGGCTACTTGAACGACGATGTTGACCTTCTGCAATCGGCAATAGAATATATTAACTCTTCAAAGGAAAAATAATGGCTGCTGTTCAATCTCTTCGAAATAAAGCCTACGTTGTGGAAAAGGATGTGACGCTCGCCGCCACTTCCGGTACCGCTGTAGGTATTCCTGTGGGCGCTGGCACTCTGGTGTTGGCTGTCGGTTTTCAAAACTATACGACGGTGCCTGATGTCACCACGTATACGATGAACATTACCGATGGTACTACCACCTTCGCTAGTGCTCTGAACTTCGACAACACCGCTGCTAACACCATTCGTGTTGGCACCACCGCCGGTCTGGTGGCTGCGGCTGACACCATCGACGTCGTGACGACGATCTCCGGTTCTCCCGGCACGATCCGTGGTCGCGTGTTCGCTGTGGTGGTCGATGTCAATGCTGACTGGGCTACTCCGGGCACTGTTGACAATGACACGCTTGCCTAAGTCTGGGAAGACGTAAGCAAAATGGAAAAGGCTCTACGGAGCCTTTTTCTGTTGTATAACTAGGAATACTTATGGCAACCTTTCTCTCACTCACTAACGAGCTTTTGCGCCGTCTCAACGAAGTGGAGATGGACTCAAACAATTTCAGCGGTGCGCGAAATATTCAAGCTCTGGCAAAGGATGCCATCAATGCCTCTGTCCGTGAAATCTTGCATGTTGCGCAAGAATGGCCTTTTACGCTTGCCACTGGAACTACAACCACCGTTGCAGGCACTGCTGAATATAGTTTTCCCGCTGACTTGTCTAGTGTAGACTGGGACAGCTTTTATGTCCGTCAGCATGGTGATCAAACGAATATTCCACAAAAACTAGAGCCGTTGCCATATGTAGAGTTTCTACGACACTATCGTAGTCGTGATGAAACAGGTGGCACCGCTGCTCGTGAAGCGCCTCGTCGCGTTTACATGACGCAGGAAAGCAAGTTTGGCTTAACTCCGCCGCCTGACAAAGACTATGTTATTGAATATAAATATTGGACGTTTCCGACAGAAATGTCTTTGTATAGCGATACCTGCATTGTTCCTGATAGATTTAAGGGCGTCATCATTGATGGTGGAATGATGTTTCTAATGATATTCCGCAGCAACGAACAAAGTGCTGCTATCCATCGTGAAAAGTTTGATAACGGCATCCGCACCATGCGGCGCATTCTCATTGACGATCCGGTATCTATGACATCGACAATGATTTTGAAGCCTGCGGTATCTGCACGAGTATTAAATGGCTGATCGTATTCAAGCGCTAAAAGTTAGCTGTCTTGGTGGGCTTGATACCAACAAAGACTTGCTAACGCAAGCTGAGCGCTATCCCGGTAGCGCTTTACAGCTTATCAACTATGAGCCGTCCACATCGGGTGGATATAGGCGCATTAGTGGATATGCAAACAGCTACGGCACTCTTGCGGGTGAAGGTGGTGTCTTAGGCATCAACATCTTTGATGGTGTTAATAACGGCATCTTTGCTTGCCGTAAGCCTTCTGCTGGCACCAACTACTTCTACCGCTGGAATACCAGCACTAGCGCATGGGTGGCTGTTACGACTCCCGGCACCGTCACTATGGTTGGTGTCAAAAAGGTGAGATTTGAAAACCTCACATGGGGCGTAAATAAGATGGTGCTGGTTGATGGCGTCAACCCCGCTGCTGTCTATGACGGCACCACCTACACTCAGATCACAGCATCTACAGCACCTGCTGCTCCGAAATATGTAACGCAGTTTGCCAATCACTTGTTCTTAGCAGGCGACAGCAGCGCCCCTTACAATCTCTATTTTTCTGCACCAACCGCTGAAACCAACTTTACCCCTGCCGCTGGCGCGGGCGTCATCAACGTTGGCTTCCCCATTGTACAGATTAAGTCGTTCCGCGACGTGCTCTATATCTTTGGCAAGAACGCAATTAAGCGACTTGTTGGCACAAGCATTGCTGACTTCAATGTGCAAGAGGTGACGAACAACCTCGGCTGTATTGTTCCCGATAGCGTTGTTGAATTTGCCGGTAATCTGGTGTTCTTGAGCTATGACGGTTTCCGTCCCATTGCCGGTACAGCTCGAATCGGTGACGTTGAACTTGAGAATTTGTCTAAGCAAATTCAGACAACAGTGAACACTTTCATTGATGAAATTGTTCAGTCAAACCTTGATGTAGAAAAGTTTACAAGCGTTGTCTATAATAAGAAGTCTCAGTTTAGATTTTTGTCTACCACCGACGGACTCTTCGGCATCTTAGCCGGTTTGCGTCGCATGGATCAAGGCATTGCAATGGAGTTTGGTCAGCTTTTCGACATAACCGCAACCTCTGCTGCTAGTGGTTTGATTGGCACTGAAGAAATTCTTTTGCACGGAGACGCTACTGGTAAAGTGTATAAACAAGAGACAGGAAGCGATTTCGATGGTCGTCCTATTCTTAGCATTTATCAGACCCCGTATTATTACTTTGAAGACCCAACGATTCGTAAAAATCTTTACAACGTCACCACGTTCTTACGAGCTGAAGGCTCTGTGAACATTGCGTTCGCAGTGTCTTATGACTTCGATGATAGCGTAAATGTTTTTAATCCGACAGACTATGATATAACGACGCAATATGCTGCTGCTTACTACAGTAGCGCAGTCTATGACAGCGCTGCCGTCTATGATGGCAATCCATCCCCGGTTGTTAAAACAAACATCTCCGGCTCTGGATTCTCTGTCTCGTTTACATATGTCACCAATGACACAAATCTAAGTCACAATATTCAGGGCTTAGTGATGAACTTCTCATACAACGACAGGAGATAATTGTGGCAGGATATTCCCGTCAATCGGCAGCGAGCATTGTTCCGACAGCAGTTGTTCGCGCTACCCCTCTGAACGATGAGTTTAACGCTCTTCGTGACGCCTTTGTCGTTGCCACTGGACATAAGCACGACGGCACTTCCACCGAAGGCGCGTACATTCCGCTAGTCTCCGATACCAACGCTCGCAACAAGGTTGTTGTAGATAGCACGAACAATCGGATTAGTCTCTTCATCAATGTTAGCAGTGCAGCAGTAGAACAACTTCGTCTTATCGACGGAGCTATTCTGCCTGTCACTGACAACGACATCGACCTCGGCAGCAGCACGTTCGAGTTTAAAGACCTTTTCATTGACGGCACCGCCAACATCGACAGCCTTGTTGCTGACACTGCTGCCATCTCTGGCGGCACTATCAACAGCACTGTCATCGGTGGCACCACCCCCGCTGCCGGTACGTTTACGACGGTTAGCGCCACTGTAAGCGCAACGATTCCGACTGCTACCATTTCTGGTGGCACCATTAACAACACCATCATTGGCGCAACGACGCCTGCCGCAGGCACCTTCACCAATCTGACGGTGAACACTGCGGCAACAATTGCGTCTGCTGCTATCAGCGCTGGCACCATCAATAACACCGTTATCGGTGGCACCACGCCTCAAGCTGTCACCGGCACCACCATCACCGCTAACACCGGTTTTGTTGGCGCACTCACCGGCAACGTCACCGGAAACGTAACAGCTTCTAGTGGCACTTCGACGTTCAATAACGCCACCGTCAACGGCACATTGTCGGCTACGTTGACAGGCAACGTTAATGCCTCTAGTGGCACGTCAACGTTCAACAACGTCACCATCAGCGGCACGTTGAATATGGATGGCGCAACTGCTGCGACCATCACCAATCTGTCGTCGCCAGTTAATAATAGTGATGCAGCTACAAAGCTGTATGTTGACACGTCGATTTCCAATCTTGTTAATTCTGCGCCGGGAACGCTGGATACGCTGAATGAACTGGCTGCGGCACTGGGCAACGATCCCAGTTTTGCCACGACAGTGACCAACTCCATTGCAACGAAGTTGTCGTTGAGCGGCGGCACCATGACGGGTGCTATTGCGATGGGGACGAACAAGATCACCGGCATGGGTGATCCTACTTCTGCTCAGGATGCTGCTACCAAGACCTATGTAGATACGCAGCGCGACACACGTCTTGCGTTGAGCGGTGGCACCATGAGCGGTGCCATTGCGATGGGGACGAACAAGATTACAGGTCTTGGTGATCCGACATCGAATCAAGACGCCGCAACAAAGATTTATGTTGACGGCATTTTAGGCTCGGCAACGTCGGCTGCGGCATCTGCGGCAGCAGCGGCAACGAGTGCTAGCAATGCTGCAACGAGTGCTAGCAATGCGTCTACAAGCGCTACAAATGCTGCATCAAGTGCCAGTGCTGCGGCAGCGTCTGCGGCAGCAGCAGCAGCAAGCTACGACAGCTTTGATGATCGTTATCTTGGCGTTAAGACCAGCGATCCGTCGTTGGACAATGACGGTAATGCGCTAGTTACCGGCGCTATTTATTTCAATAGCAGTGCTGGTGAAATGCGTGTTTGGACGGGATCGGCATGGGCGTCTACGCTTTTGACCACCGGAGCACAGACATTTACTGGCGTCAAGACGTTCACCAACAACCCCACCCTCTCCGCAGGCACCGCCAACGGAGTGGCCTACCTCAACGGCAGCAAGGTGCTGACCACGGGGAGTGCGCTGACTTTTGATGGGACGAACTTTACGTCCAGTGGAATTATTACCAGCACAAACGCAAACGGTGTGCGGGCGCAATATCCGTCTTCCGCTTCGTATTACGCGCAACTA
>Ga0208783_10000418_pt1 | contig 26407 bp, 27 predicted proteins | sample DEB19_08_DNA_2_FD_184529 | JGI IMG/M metagenome (GOLD analysis project Ga0208783, IMG submission 184529) | Aqueous microbial communities from the Delaware River and Bay under freshwater to marine salinity gradient to study organic matter... | ecosystem: Environmental > Aquatic > Marine >...
CGAGGACCCGTACGAGAAGATCGGGGCCGAGCTGGTCAAGGAAGTCGCCAAGAAGACCGACGACGTGGCCGGTGACGGCACCACCACGGCGACGGTGCTCGCGTGGGCGATGGTCCGCGAGGGGCTGCGCAACGTGGCCGCCGGCGCCAACCCGATGGTGCTGAAGCAGGGCATCCAGGAGGCCGTGGCTGCCGCCGTCGAGGGCATCAAGGGCCTGTCGAAGAAGGTCGAGACCGACCCGGCCGCCATCGCCAACGTCGCCGCCATCTCGGCCGCCGACAAGGAGATCGGCTCGATGATCGCCGAGGCGCTCGAGAAGGTCGGCAAGGACGGCGTCATCACCGTCGAGGAGAGCCAGACCTTCGGCATGGAGCTCGACCTCGTCGAGGGAATGCGCTTCGACAAGGGCTACATCTCGCCCTACTTCGTCACCGACCCCGAGCGCATGGAAGCCGTTCTCGACGACGCCTACCTGCTGTTCGTGTCGACGAAGATCAGTGCGGTGAAGGACCTCCTCCCCGTGCTCGAGAAGGTCATGCAGTCGGGTCGCCCGCTCGTGATCATCTCCGAGGACGTCGAGGGCGAGGCGCTCGCCACGCTCGTCGTCAACAAGATCCGCGGCACCTTCAAGTCGGTCGCCATCAAGGCCCCCGGCTTCGGTGAGCGCCGCAAGGCGATGCTCCAGGACATGGCCATCCTCACCGGCGGCCAGGTCGTCTCCGAGGAGGTCGGCCTCAAGCTCGAGAACATCGGGCTCGAGCTGCTCGGTCGGGCCCGCAAGGTCGTCGTCACCAAGGACGAGACCACGATCGTCGAGGGCGCCGGTTCGAAGAGCGACGTCCAGGGCCGGATCAACCAGATCCGCAACGAGATCGACAACACCGACTCCGACTACGACCGCGAGAAGCTCCAGGAGCGGCTCGCCAAGCTGTCGGGCGGTGTGGCGATCATCAAGGTCGGCGCGGCCACCGAGGTCGAGCTGAAGGAGAAGAAGCACCGCATCGAGGACGCGGTCCAGACCACCAAGGCCGCGGTCGAGGAGGGCGTCGTGCCCGGCGGTGGCGTGGCCCTGCTCCGGGCCCAGGCCAAGGTGCTCGAGGTCGCGGCGAAGCTCGAGGGCGACGTCGCCACCGGGGCTCGCATCGTCGGCCGGGCGCTCGAGGAGCCGCTCAAGCAGATCGCGGTGAACGCCGGCCTCGAGGGCGGCGTCATCGTCGAGAAGGTGAAGGGGCTCAAGGGTGCCAACGGCCTCAACGCGGCCACCGGCGAGTACGAGGACCTCGTGAAGGCCGGCGTCATCGACGCCGCGAAGGTGACCCGCTCGGCGCTGCAGAACGCGGCGTCGATCGCGGCCCTGTTCCTCACGACCGAGGCCGTCGTCGCCGACAAGCCCGAGGAGAAGTCGGCTGCGGCCGCCGGGATGCCCGGTGGCGGAATGGGCGACATGGACTTCTGATCCCTCGGCGGATCACGGTTCACTGCAGTGGGGCGCCCTTCGGGGCGCCCCACTCGCGTCCTCGGTTACCCTCGCCGCAATGGAGCAGTCGGCGGTTACGCCCTCGACCGGTTGGGGTGTCCTGCACCTCTACTACCGGGTCGATCCGGCCCTCCCGGCCGCGAACCGGGGCGCGGCGGGCGCGGCGGTGGTTGCGGCAGTCGAGTCGCTCGAGGCCGATGGTCACCAGGTGGTCGTCCAGGCGATCCTCGGCCACAAGGCCGATCTCGGGTTCATCGCCCTCGGTCCCGATCTGGCCCGCCTTCAGCGCTTCCAGCAGGAGCTGCTCGCGGCGCCGCTCGTGCCCGAGTGGTCGTATGTGTCGCTCACCGAGCTCTCCGAGTACGGGGCGACCGAGGACGACGAGCGGGCCCGGCTCGCGGTCGAGGAGAATCTCGCGGGGGAGGAGCTCGAGGCTCGCCTCGCGGTGTGGCGGGAGCGCATCACGCACTACCGCGAGCAGCGGCTCCACCCGCGGCTTCCGGCCAAGGCGACCTGTTGCTTCTACCCGATGTCGAAGCGGCGGGGGCCGGGCGACAACTGGTTCGAGCTCTCCTTCGCCGAGCGCAAGGAACTCATGGCCGGGCACGCTCGCGTCGGGCGTACCTACGCCGGCCGGGTGCTGCAACTCATCACCGGCTCGACCGGTATCGACGACTGGGAGTGGGGGGTCACCCTCCTCGCCGACGACCCGGTCGTGCTGAAGGAGATCGTGTACGAGATGCGGTTCGACCCGGTGTCGGCGCGGTACGCCGAATTCGGGCCGTTCTTCACGGGTCTGGTGCTTCCGGCGGCCGAGGCGTGTGCCCGAGTCGGTCTGGGCGCGGACGGGAGGCGGTAATGGATCAGATCGACGGTGCGATCCGCTTGTTCGTGTCGTTTCCCGAGGACCTCGTGGATCGACCGATGATCTACGAGATCGTGAAGCGCTTCGATGTCGTGCCCAACCTGCGGCGAGCCAACGTCGAGGCCCACTCGGGTTGGGTCATTCTCGAGCTCTCGGGTGATGCCGCGCAGTGCGACGGGGCCATCGCGTACCTCGAGGAGGTCGGCTGCACCGTCAGCCGCATGGAGGGTGACGTCGTCGCCGGTTGACCGGGGGCCGGATTCCCGGCGGCCGTCGCCACGGCCGGCGGGCGCTCAGCTCTGATCGGGCGGCACCGGCTCCCACATCGGGAAGGTCACGTACTCGACCCCGTCGTGCACTTCGGTACGGCCCGCCGCTCGGAGGTCGTGCACCGCAGCCTCGGCGGGTGCGACTCCGACCATCCGCTTGATGTCGGCCACGGCGACGAGAAGCGGACCGTCGGCATCCCCGGGGCGCAGGAGCGCATCGACTTCGAGGACGGGCCGACCCGGATCGCGCGGATCGACGCACGCGCAGTGGTAGACGATTCGCTCGAAGACCGACAGCGCCCGGATCCGCACGCGACGATGTTGGCATGACCGACGCCGCCGCGCCCGAAGATCCCCGAGCCCGCATGGTCGAGGCGGGGTCCCGGCTCGTGGCCGCAGTCCGCGAGGGTGGTGCGGCGTGGGTCGTCGGCGTCGTGACCGAGCGGCTCGATCAATGGGGCGGGCTGGCGGCACCCGACCGGGTGGCCGCGGTCGCGGCGGCCGAGCGGGCCGGCGCAGTTGCGGCCCGGCGAGTGGCCGATGAGCTCGTCGCTCTCCTCGCCCTCCCGGCCGCCGAGCAACGGCTCACCCCGCTCGAGGTCATGCGGGGACTGCGGGCCGAGGCGACGGGCGTCCTCGCGGCCGCCGGCGTACCCGAGGTGGTGCGGGACGAGTTCGACGAGCGGGCGTTTCCCGACGACGTCTACGGGATCGTGCTGCGCGCTCCGGCCGAACTGGGCGACGACGAGCTCGGGGCGGTTCTCCTGGCCTGGGGCCTGGCCAAGGCCCGGGTGCTGCGGGGCCCTGCCGCTGAGGACTGAGCGGGGCTCGTTCATCCTCCCGTAACACACACGACGCGCAGTTCGTAACAGACGGCATTCAGACTTCTCCCGTCCCGCCGGACCGGTGGGCTGCGGAACGCCCCGCTGCGGTGGGGAGGGAGAGGAGTGACGATGGGAGCGCTGACCCCGTGGGATACCGGGCAACTCGTCGACGGTGACGTCGCCTGGGTGCTGGCCTCGGCCGCCCTCGTGCTGTTCATGACGCCGGGTCTGGCCTTCTTCTACGGCGGCATGGTCCGGGCCAAGAACGTGCTGACGATGCTGATGCAGAACTTCTTCAGCCTCGGCCTCGTGAGCGTGTTGTGGGTGATGATCGCCTACTCGCTGGCGTTCGGGGGCAACGGTCGCTTCCTCGGCAACCTCGACTTCGCGTGGATGCGGAATCCGCTCGTGGCGCCGATCGGGCTCGAGGCGCTGACCATTCCGCCGATGCTCTACATGGCCTACCAGCTCATGTTCGCGATCATCACGCCGGCTCTCATCACCGGCGCGATCGCCGACCGGATGAAGTTCTCGGCCTGGGTGTGGTTCCTCGGCTTGTGGCTGGTGCTCGTGTACTCGCCGGTGGCCCACTGGGTGTTCGCGCCGTCGGGCTGGCTCTTCCGGGTGGGAGCGCTCGACTTCGCGGGTGGCACGGTGGTGCACATCAACGCCGGCATCGCGGCTCTGGCGGTGGTGCTGGTCATCGGCAAGCGAAGGGGCTGGCCCGGTCACCCGATGCTCCCGCACTCGCTCCCCCTCACGCTCCTCGGCACCGGCATCCTGTGGTTCGGCTGGTTCGGGTTCAACGCGGGGTCGTCCCTCGCTGCGAACGGCTTGGCGGTGCAGGCGTTCGTCAACACCAACCTGGCCGCCGCCGCAGCGATGCTGGGGTGGCTCGTGATCGAGCGGATCAAGACCGGGCACGCCACCACCCTCGGTGCGGCCTCGGGTGCAGTCGCCGGCCTCGTGGCCATCACCCCCTGCGCCGGGTTCGTGGGCGGGATGGCCCCGGTCTACATCGGGCTCATCGCCGGTGTGGTCTGCTACCTGGCCGTGAGCCTCAAGTTCCGGTTCGGCTACGACGACGCCCTCGATGTCGTCGGAGTTCACCTGGTCGGCGGACTCGCCGGCTCGCTGCTCCTCGGACTGTTCGCCGACAAGGCGGTCAACGAGTTGGGACGCGACGGCGTGTTCCAAGGCGGAGGCCTCGGTCTCCTGGCCGATCAGGCTCTGGCTGCGGGTGTGACCCTGGTGTACGCCTTCGTGGTGACCTTCGCCCTCGCATGGGTCCTGAACAAGGTCATCCCCGGCGGGATCCGGGTCTCCGAGGAGGAGGAGGCCTCGGGGCTCGACGTGGGCCAGCACTCCGAGACCGGGTACCAGTTGGTGGAGCGGTGAGCGCTCGCCGGTCGGGTCTCGTTCGTATCGTCGCCGCAACAGGAGGGAGCGAGTCATGAAGCTCGTCACGGCGATCGTCAAGCCGTTCAAGCTCGACGACGTGAAGGATGCACTGAAGGCCGCCGGCGTGCAGGGCATCACGATCACCGAGGTCCAGGGCTTCGGCCGCCAACGCGGACACACCGAGGTGTACCGCGGTGCGGAGTACACGATCGACTTCGTGCCCAAGGTGAAGCTCGAGATCCTCGTCGAGGATGCGTCGGCGGCGGCGGTGGCCGACTGCATCGTCGAGGCGGCGCGCACCGGCAAGATCGGTGACGGCAAGGTGTGGATCGTGCCGGTCGAGCACGTCCAGCGCATCCGGACGGGTGAAGCGGGTTCCGACGCCCTCTGACCCGGAGCCGGGGAACGCGGCGCGACTCCGGGCCCGGCGCGAGCAGTTGCTCGCGCCGGGTGGGCCGGGCGGTCGGGCCTTCGGTGTCGCGCTGACGAGCTCGGTCGATGCGGCCCTGGTGGCTGCCGCCACCGGAATCGACGCGTTCTCGGAACGGGGAGTGGCCCTGATCGCGCTCGGGTCCTACGCCCGGCGTGAGTTGTGCCCGGGCTCCGACCTCGACGTGCTTCTCGTGGTCGATCGGCGGGGCCGGTCCGGCAACCGGATCCTCGCCGAGGCCAGTGAGCGGCTCTGGTATCCGCTGTGGGATGCCGGGTTCGTGACCGGGCACGCCAGCCGGACTCTGGCCGATGCACTCGGCCTCGCCGCCGACGACCTCGACGCGCTCACCTCCTTTCTCGAGGTGCGGCTCGTCGTCGGTGACGAGGGAGTGGCGCGCGCGTTGGAGGCCGGGGCTCGGCGGCACGCGAACCGACGGCCCGAGCGGGTGATCGACGCCCTCGCCGGGCAGGCCGAACGGCGCCGGGCGCACCCGGGGCCGGTCGCCGACGTGCTCGAACCCGACCTCAAGGAGGGTTCGGGGGGTCTGCGTGATCTCCAAGCCCTCGGCTGGGCGGGGTGGGCGGTGGGGCCCCTCGGTGGTCTCGATGCGCTCGTGGCCGCGGGGGTTCTTGCGGCCCCCGATCGAGCCCGACTCGAGACGGCGGGCACCGAACTGCTGTCGAGCCGGGTGGCGCTGCAGCGGGTGACGGGTGCGCGGTCCGATCGGCTCGTGCTCCAGGAGCAGGACGCGGTGGCCGCCGAACTCGGGGCCGAGGACGCCGACGTCATGGTGCGTTCGGTCGCGGCGGCGGCCCGGCGGGTGGCCTGGATCGCGCGTGACGTCTGGTCGGTGCTGCGCACGCCGAGCCGATCGCGTGCGGCCTCCCCCGAGGCCGTCGCTCGGGGGGTGACGGTGCAGGCCGGTCGGGTATACGTGGAGGGCCCGGACGACGGCCGACTCCCGATGGTGACTCTCCTCGAGGCGGCGGCCGCGGCCGCGGAACGCCGGGTTCCCTTCGAGCGCGAGTCGCTCGGTCGACTCGGAGCCGTCGCGGATCCGGCGTGGGACGTCTGGGAACGGGCTGCGTTCCTGCGGCTCCTGCGGGCCGGGTCGGGTGCGGTCGACGTCTTCGAGGCGCTCGACCACGAGGGGGTGTTGGTGCGGCTGCTCCCCGAGTGGGAGCACGTGCGCTCGCTCCCGCAGCGCAACGCGTACCACCGGTTCACCGTCGACCGACACCTTCTCGAGGCGGTAGCCGAGTGTGCCGGTCTCCTCGATGCCGGCGACGCCGCGGGTCCGGGCGTGGGCGACATCGACGCTCGGGTCGCGCGCGCCTGTCGGCGACCCGAACTGTTGCTCCTCGCGGCCCTGTTGCACGACATCGACAAAGGACGGCCCGGCGATCATGCGGTGCTGGGGGCGGAGACGGCTGATGCGTTCGCCCGGCGGATCGGTCTCGACAGCGAGGGACGGGAGGTGCTCCGGTTCCTGGTACGCGACCACCTGCTCCTCGCCGATACCGCGACCCGACGCGACCTCTCCGACGCCGCGGTCGTCGACGGGATCGCGACGGCCTGCGCAGGTGACGGTGAGCGTCTGCGCTTGCTCTACCTGCTCACGATCGGCGACTCGCGGGCTACCGGTCCGGCCGCGTGGAGTCCGGCGAAGGCGGCGCTCGTGCGCGACCTCTTCGTCAAGGCCGCCGCAGCGATCGAGCGGGGCGCGGCGAGCGCCCTCGCCGCCGACCGTCGGATCGCGTTGGCCGGACTGATCGGGACCGACCGGGCCGAGGCCTTTCTCGCCCGGCTACCCGACGCCTACGTGCTGGCAACCGACGTCGCGGCGATGGTCGAGCACCAGACCCTGCTGACCGAGTCGCTCAGTGGTCCGGCCGTGCGCTGCCGTCTTTCGGAGCGGGAGGTCGAGGTCACCGTCGTCGCCGATGACCGGCCCGGCCTCCTGGCGACCCTCGCCGCGACCCTGGCCGCGGCCGGACTCGACGTGACCGAGGCCGAGCTCTTCGTCACGACCGACGGCCGTGCCCTCGACTGCTTCCGGGCCGCCGATCCCTACGGTCGGGCCGCCGAGGATCCGGCGGCTGTCGCGGCCCTGGTCGAGAGTGCCTTGGCCGGAGCGGTCGACGTCGAGGCTCGGGTCGCCGAACGGCGGCGGGCTTACGCGCACCGACGGTCGGCACCCGGTCCGGTTCGTGTCGTGATCGACCCGGGGGATCCGGGGGGCGACAGCGTCGTCGAGGTCCACGCCGACGACGATGTCGGTCTGCTCGCCCGTCTCGCCGGCGCGTTGTCGGGCTCCGGACTCGATGTGCGCCTGGCCAAGGTGGCGACACTCGGTGAACGGGTCGTCGACGTCTTCTACGTTCGTCCGGGCGGAGGCGCGGACCTGGGTGACCCGGCCGAGCAGCAGCGGGTGCGCGAGGCGCTCGGCGACGCGATCACGGGCCGGTGAGGAAGTCGCGGGTGCCTCGCTAGGGTGCGCCCGTGAGCGAGACCTCGGCCAACGGCCCCGATGCCACCGACCTGCTCCGGTGGGCGGAGACCCTCTCGGGGATCGCCCGCACCGGGCTCGGTTTCACCCAGAGTCTCTACGAACGTGAGCGGTTCGAAGAGGTGCTCAAGGTGGCCTCCGACATCCGGGCGGCGGCGTTCGAGGAGGCCGAGGCCGACGTTCTCTTCGACGAGTGGCTGGCGAGCGTCGGCCACGGGGTGGCGGGATACGTCACCCCCAAGGTTGCGGTCGCCGCGGTGGTGGGCAACGACCGGGGTGAGATCCTCCTCACCCAGCGCGCCGACTCGGGCTGGTGGCTCTACCCGGTCGGGTGGGCCGACGTCGGGTACTCGCCCTCGGAGATCGCGATCAAGGAGGTGCAGGAGGAGACGGGGATCGAGTGCGAAGTGGTGTCGCTCCTGGCCGTGCTCGACGGACTCCGCCTCGGCTTCGCGCACCTCCCGATGTACTCGCTCCTCTTCCACTGCCGCATGACGGGCGGCGAACTCGCCGGCCACCCGCTCGAGACCAGCGCCGTCGGCTTCTTCGCCCGCGACGCGCTCCCCCAGCCGTTGGCCGGCGCGCACCGCTGGCTCGACCTCGCGTTCCGGGCGATCGACGGCGAGACGGTGCCGACGTGGTTCGACGAGCCGCGGGAACCGATCTGGCGGGGGGACCACGGGCTCTGAGCCCGAGGCGGCTCCACTGGCGCGTCAGCCGGCGAGTTGCTCGAGCAGCAGGGCGACGACCGAGGCCGTGCCGCCGGCCCGTTCCCACGCGTCGGCGACGGCATCGTGGTCGACCATGCCCGCCCGATCGGGTTCGCGTCCGAGGACGCTGCGGGCCCGCGCGACGAGGTCGGCGGGTTCGAGCGCGTCGTCGTAGGCGGCGTAGCACTCCAGTCCGTCCCAGCACGCGGCGAGCGTCCGCACCTCCTCGCCCAATCGGAGGGCGTGGGGATCGGCACCGGCGGTGAGGAGGTCGGTGACCGCCTCGAGCACGTCGTGGTGGGAGAGGCCTCGGGGCACCGTGTAACGCGCGGCCGGGTGGAGTCGGAACTCGAGGGTGACCTCGTCGGGGCAGTCGACGAACCAGGTCTGCGCGCCGTTGACGTAGGCGTCGACGGGCGGACCGAGCCGCTCGTCGACGGCGGCGATCAGCTCGGGCGAGATGGTCCAGACGGCAGCGGCGATGCGGGGCACGACATAGACCGTAGGGCGTGCGGCCCCGTACGATCCGCCCGTGACCGAGATCTGGGAAGTCGACGCCTGGGAGCTCGCCGACGCCGTGCGCGACGGACGCCTCCGTTCCACCGACCTCGTCGAGACGTTCGCGGGGCGTATCGCGAAGCTCGATCCGGAGCTGAACGCGTTCTGCCACCTCGACCTCGACGGCGCCCGGGCCCGGGCGGCCGAGATCGACGCCGCAGTGGCTCGCGGTGAGGACCCGGGTCCGTGGGCCGGGGTGCCGATGGGAGTGAAGGAGCTGGCTCAGGTCGAGGGCTGGCCCGACACCCACGCCTCGCGCGTTTTCGCCGACGACGTGGCCGTGACCGACTGTACGGAAGTCGCCCGTTTGCGCGCGGCGGGTGCGGTGTTCCTCGGGCTCACGACCTCTCCCGAGTTCGGTTCGGTCAACTGGACGCGCACGTACCTGCACGGCACGACCCGTAATCCCTGGAACCCGGAGCGCACGCCCGGTGGCTCGTCGGGAGGCTCGGCCGCGGCGGTGGCGGCGGGCATGACGCCGATCAGCACGGGCAGCGACGGCGGGGGATCGATTCGCATTCCGAGCGCGTACAGCGGGCTGTTCGGCTTCAAGGTGAGTTTCGGTCGGGTGGGCAGTCACGCGGCGTTCGACAACGGGCTCACGGCGGTTCCCGGGCCGATGTGCCGTTCGGTGCGCGACGCGGCGCGCTACGTCGACGCGATCGCGGGACCGACGGCAATCGACCCGACGTCGCTCCCGAAGCCGGCGTCCTACGAGGACGCGGTGGTCTCGGGGCGGGCGGCCGAGCGGGTGCGCGGCCTGCGGGCTGCGTGGTCGTCGACTCTCGGGTTCGCGGTGTGCGAGCCCGAGGTGGCCGAGATGGCGCACGCGGCCGCGTTGGCCCTGTGCGAGGACGCCGGCATCGAGCTCGTCGACCTCGACGTGCGGCTCCCGCGTCCCGGCACGGCCTGGGCTCTGCTCTCGGTCGTCTCCGGGGCGAGTCACTACGGCGAGCGCGTCTTCGCCCGCCCGCTCGACGAACTCACTCCGGTGGTGCGGGGCGGCTACGAACTGCTCCCCGAGATGAAGATGCCCGCCTACCTGAGGGCGCTCAGCCGACGCGACGAGCTGCTCGCGGCCATCGCCGCGGTATTCGACGAGGTCGACCTGCTGCTGACGCCGACGACGGCGACGACGGCGTTCCGGGCCGAGGGTCCGCCCCCGCTCGAGATCGACGGGCAGTCGGTCGGCGGAATGGGGTCGGTGCCGTTCACGGCGCCGTTCAACATGTCGGGAATGCCGGGGGTCAGCATTCCCGTGGGGGTGGCCTCCGACGGTCTGCCTGTGGGTCTGCAGGTGGTGACCCGGCGCCACGACGAGGAGTTGGTGCTCGGATGCGGTGCGGTGGCCGAGGCGAAGCGGCCGTGGCCGAAGTTCGCCCCGCTCGCGTACGCCTGAGTCGGTCGGGGGCCCGGGCCGCGGTCCCCACCCGATCCGGACCGGCGTCGCCGGGGCGGCGGCTACCCTCCGGCGCGTGAACGACCCGACTCCGCGCACGCGTCCGCCCCGGCAGGAGCAGGAACCCGCGTCCGAGGAGATCACGGAGGTCGCGCCGGGTGTGCTGCGTATGCAGCTGCCGATCTGGATGCCCGGGCTCGGTCACGTGAACATGTACGGCCTCGTCGACGACACGGGAATCGCAGTCGTCGATCCCGGTCTGCCCGGGCCACAGTCGTGGAAGGCGCTGAAGCAGCGATTGGCGGCCGCGGGCTACCGGATCCGAGACGTCCACACCGTCGTCGTCACCCACTCGCACCCCGACCACTTCGGTGGGGCCGGTCGTCTCGCCCGGGAGGCCGGGGCTCGCCTCGTGACCCACCGGGCCTTCGCGACCTGGACGGTGAAGGGTCCGTCGCCCCAACGGGCCCTGAGTGACGAGGAGGCGCGACGGCTCGAGCTCGAGGCGGCGGCCTTCGCCCAGGCCGTCGACGGGGCCGAGGAGATCCCGACGATCGAGGACGACGCGATCGTCGAGGAGGAGCAGACCACCTCGGGGGGCTGGGGGCGTCCGACCCCGTGGGGCACCGTCACCGATGGTCCGCCCCTGAAGCGCCGCATGATGATCCGGGCCATGCGGTTTCTGTTCACCCCGCCCGAGCCGACCCAACGGGTGCAGCACGGCGAGCGGCTCGTGATCGGACGACGCGCGTGGCGGGTGGTCCACACCCCCGGGCACACCGTCGATCACCTCTGTCTGTGGGACCCCGAGCACGGCACCCTCCTCACCGGCGATCACGTGCTCCCGTCGATCACACCGCACGTTTCGGGGGTGCGCGAGGCCGACTCGCTGCGCTCCTATCTGGCCACGCTCGCACTGGTGGCCGACCTCCCCGATGTGCGGCTCGGTTTGCCGGCCCACGGCCACCCCTTCGCCGATGTGCCGGGGAGGGTGGCGGCGATCGCCGAGCACCACGCCGAGCGGATGGACCTCTTGCGCCGGGCCGGCCTCGCCATCGGCCCGGCCACGGTGCCGGAGCTCTCGCACGAGGTGTTCCCGCAGCGGCACTGGGGGACGATGGCCGAGAGCGAGACCTTCGCCCACCTCGAGCACCTGGTCCACGCCGGCGGCGCCGAACGCTACGAGGAGGACGGCATGCTCGTGTACCGAATGGCGACGGGATCGGACGCCGCGTGAGTGCCGGACTCCTCGAGGAGAGCGAGCTGCGTCGGGAGTCGGCGGATCTGCTCGCGCACCTCATTCGCAACGCGTGCGTCAACGACGGCACCGATGCGTCGGGCAACGAATCGCGGAGCGCCGATGTCCTCGCCCAGTATCTGGGCGGTGCGGGTCTCGACGTGGAGCGGTTCCGGGCGATAGAGGGTCGTGACAACCTCGTGGCCCGCATCGAGGGCTCCGACCCGACGGCCCCCACCCTGTTGCTCATGGGTCACACCGACGTCGTGCCCGCCAACCCCGATGGTTGGCGTCGCGACCCGTTCGCCGGCGAGATCGTCGACGACGAGGTGTGGGGCCGCGGGGCGATCGACATGCTCAACCTCACGGCCACGATGGCGGTCGCAATGCGGTCGCTCGCCCGCTCGGGGTTCCGACCCCGGGGGTCGCTCGTGTACCTCGCGGTGGCCGACGAGGAGAACCTCGGTGCCCACGGTGCCGAGTACATGCTGCGTCACGAACGCGACGCGGTGCGGGCGGACTACGTGGTCACCGAGTCGGGCGGCTTCCAGATGCCGCACTCGCAGGGGCCACGCCTGCCCGTCATCATCGGCGAGAAGGGCTCGTTCTGGTGTTCGATCACGGTCCGGGGAACACCGGGCCACGCGTCGCAGCCGTTTCGCACCGACAACGCGTTGGTGACCGCGGCCGAGATCGTGCGCCGCATCTCCGAGTACCGGCCGGAGGCAATGGTGCACGAGACCTGGCGCCGGTTCGTCGAGGGCATGGAGTTCGGCGAGTGGGGTCCGCGTCTACTCGAGGCCGACGAGGTCGACTCCGTCTGCGACGAACTCCCGGTGGGGCTCGCCCGTCAGGCCCACGCGTGCACGCACACCACCTTCGCTCCCACCGTGATCGCGGGCGGTACCAAGACCAACGTGATCCCCGATCACGTCGAGATCGAGGTCGACATCCGGGGTCTGCCCGGCCAGCACGGCTCCGATCTGCGGCGTCTGCTCGACGACGCCATGGGCGACCTGGCCGCGCACGTCGAGGTCCGCGGGCTCGAGGACAACCCGTCGACCGTGTCGCCGGCCGATACTCCGATGTGGGACGCGATGGCGGCGGTGAGCGGGCGCCTCGTTCCCGGCTCGGCGCTCGTGCCCTACTTCAGCGTCGGCGCGACCGATGCGCGCTTCTTCCGGCGGGCGGGAGCGGTCGCCTACGGATTCGGGCTCTTCAGCCGCCGGATCGGGTTCGAGGAGTTCGGCTCGATGTTCCACGGCAACGACGAGCGGGTCGACATCGACTCCCTCGTGCTCTCGACGCGCCTGTTCGAGGGCCTCGCCGCCGAGATGCTCGGCTGACGAGCGACGCCGCGACTCAGTCCTCGGGCCGGTCGCGTAGGTAACGCTCGAAGTCCTCGGCGAGTGCCTCGCCGCTCGGGAGATCGTCCTCGTCGAACCAGTCGTCGTCGAGTTCGTCCTCGAGCTCCTCGAGCAGGTCGAGATCGTCGTCGGTCGCCACCGGCCCGGCCTCGGCCTCGTCGAATCGACGCTCCAGCCGTTCGACGTAGGCCGTGATCTCGGCGTCGCCGGCCACGACCTCGGAGACCGAGCGTTCCCACGCGCTGGCGGCGATGTCGAGTTCGGTGAGGTCGAGTCCGAGGTCGAGTAGGTCGCTGGCCCGCTCGAGGAGGGCCCGGGTGCTCTTGGGGTTGGGCGGCGTGGCGACGTAGTGCGGGACGGGGGCCCAGATGGACGCCGATGCGAAGCCCGCCCGCCGCACGGCGTCGTGAAGAACACCGACGATGCCGGTGGGCCCCTCGTATCGCGAGCGCGGCATTCCGAGTCGTGCGGCGAGAACCTCGTCGGTGGCCGACCCCGTGCACCGGGTCGGCCGGGTGTGGGGGGTATCGCCGAGGAGTGCGCCGAGCGTCACGACGATCTCGCAGCCGGTAGTGCGGGCCACGGCGAGGATGTCTTCGCAGAATCCTCGCCACCGCAGGTTGGGTTCGACCCCGGTGAGCAAGACGAGATCGCGTCCGGAGCCGGGCAGGGCGCCCGCCGAGAAGCGCAGTGAGGGCCAGGTGATCGAGCGCACGACCCCGTCGGCGAGGTCGACGGTCGGCCGCGAGGCCTGGAAGTCGACGTACTCCTCGGGGTCGAGTTCGGCGAACGGACGAGCCCCGGTGGTGCGAACGAGCCAGCGCACGGAGTCGGTCGCGGCGTCGGCGGCATCGTTCCAGCCCGAGAACGCGGCGATGAGCGCCGGGCGCCGGAGCGACGGCTGCGCGTTCCAGCGGACGGTCATGGTCTCACCCTAGGTCTGCGGTCCGGTCGGCTCAGCCCCGGAGAGCCGGGATCGACGACGCCGTTGCCGCGTCGAGGGCGCCCCGGACCATCACCTCGACGAGCGCCCCGATGTGCTGGAAGCCGTCGCCGACCGTCTTGCCCATGAGGAAGCGTGCGTGGATTCCCTCCAGGATGATGGCCAACTTGTAGGCGGCGAGTGCCTCGTAGAACTCGAGATGGGTGAGGTCGCGGCCCGAGCGCGCGGCGTAGCGGTCGACGACCCCGTCGCGCGAGAGGAACCCGGCCTCGGGCGAGATCGTTGCCCCGACCGTTCCGGTTCGGTCCTCGTCACGCGCGTAGTAGAGGAGGAACAGGCCGAGATCGGCGAGCGGGTCACCGAGCGTCGCCATCTCCCAGTCGAGCACGGCCACGATGCGGCCGGGATCGTCGGGGGCGAGCATCACGTTGTCGAGCCGGTAGTCGCCGTGGACGATGGTCGGTGCCGGCGAGACGGGGATCGCAGCGCGCAGACGGCGGGCGAGTTCGTCGATCTCGGGGAGTTCGCGGGTCTTGGAGCGCTCCCACTGTTCACCCCACCGGCGCACCTGGCGTTCGACGTAGCCGTCGGGCCGGCCGAAGTCGTCGAGGCCGACGGCTGCGTAGTCGACGGCGTGGATCGCGACGAGCACATCGACGAGGGCCTCGGAGCAGCGGCGGGCCTCGTCGGGGGTGAGGCGGGCGAGGTCGGAGGGCGTGCGGAGAATGACGCCGTCGACCTTCTCCATCACGTAGAAGGGAGAGTCATTGACGGTGGCGTCGTCGCAGAACGCGAGTGCCTCGGGCACCGGGACCGCAGTCCCGGCGAGCGCCCGGATGACCCGGTGCTCACGGGCCATGTCGTGAGCGGTGGGGAGCACGTGACCGAGCGGGGGTCGGCGCAGGACCCACTCGTGCGCCCCGTCGCCGATCGCGTAGGTGAGGTTGGAACGGCCGCCCGAGATGAGGTCGGCTCGGAGCGGGGAGCCGTCGGCGCCCGCGACGTTGTCGGCGAAGTACGGCCTCAGGCGCTCGAGGTCGACGCCGGGCGGAGTGTCGGGCACGGCGCTCACGCCGCGGAGACTAACGAAGCGCCGGGTGCGACGCTCAGGCGATGCGCGTCTCGCGGGGCTCGACCGGGCGACCCTCACCGCGGGGGTAGCGGGCGACGCGTCCGACGGGCATGTCGACCCGGTATCCGGCGGCGGCGCGCTCTTCCTCGGACTCACCGCCCCAGAAGCCGTACTCCCGCTGATCGCGGGCCCAGCTCCGGCACTGCGTGAGAACGGGGCAGGATCCGCACACGGTGCGGGCCTGTGCCTCGCGGACGGCCCGGGCTTCGGGGCGCTCGCCGGCGGGAGCGAAGAAGAGATTGGTCTGACCGGAGCACGCAGCTTCCTCGGTCCAGGTGAGGGGTCCGCTGAAGATGAGCCCGGTGATCGTCTCGGCCGTCATCGCAGTGCCTCCGTGGGGGGAAGGAGGGAGAGCCCGGGGGTCGGAAGGGGGGGAATCCGGCCCCCGGGCTCTTGGTTCTCTCGCAGTCAACCCGATCGACAGCCATCTGTCAAAGATGTGTTACAGATAATGTTAATCGTTAGAACCGATAGTGTCCCGGCCGGCGCCGGGAGCGCCGGGTAGAGCCCGGCCCACTGCGCCGGGCCGGGGTCGGAGACCGCCGCTAGGCGGGGACGGAGGACCATCCGATGGACGGACGCCGACTCGAGGCGCTCCTGGCCGTGGCCGAGGAGGGGAGCTTCACCGCAGCCGCCGACCGGCTGCGGACCGTGCAGTCCAATGTCTCGGAGCACGTCCGCCAACTAGAAGCCGAGCTCGGCGTACCGCTCCTGGTGCGCGGGCGGCGCGGTGCGGTCCCGACCGAGTTCGGCGAGCGGGTGATCGCCCGGGCCCGGTCGATCCGCAGCGAACTCGAAGCGCTTCAGCAGGACATCTCGATGCTGCGCGGGCTCGAGACGGGGCACGCCACCCTCGGTCTCGTCGGCACCGTGAGTCGCACGCTCGCCCCGCAGATCGTCGGCGAGATGCGGCGCATCGCGCCCGGCCTCTCGCTCCGCCTCACCGAGGGCGCCTCGGAGCGTCTGGCCGTCGAGGTGGCGGAGCGCGAGCTGGCGGGTGCAGTGATCACCGAGCCGCTCAGCGACGCCCGGCTCCTCGTCGAGCACCTCCGCGATGAGGATCTCGTCGCGATCGTGCCCGAGGGTTCCGGCCTCCGCGACAAGACCCCCGTAGCGCTCGAGGTGATCGCTCGCGAGGCCTGCATCCTGCCGCCGGTCGGCAACCCGCTACGCGATGAGCTCGACGCGACGGCGCGGGCCGACGGCGTCGAGTTGCGGGCCCCGATCGAGGTCGAGGGCATCCGCCTCATCGCCGACCTCGTCGCGGCGGGCGAGGGTGTCTCGATCCTGCCCGAATCCGCCGCCTCCGACCTCGGAGCCCGGGTTCGCGTGGTCCGCCTCGCCCGTATGCCGCCGCGCCGGCTGGCGCTCGTGACCGCACGCGGCGCCCAACTCTCGCTCGCCGACCGCGCCGTCCACGAAGCCGTACGCCGGTTGGTCGGGACCGCCCCGAGTTGAGTCGGGGTGAGTCGGCGCGCGGGTGCCGGGTCGGCGTCGTTCTCGGTTCTCAGGCCGGAACGAAACGCGCGCCGAGCAGAGTGCGCTCGGCGGCCAAGCCTTCGACCTCGAGTCGGTCGACACCGGGCGGGAGGTCGGCCCGCTGCTCGAGGCCGAGGCGGGCGCCGCCGGACCACACCAGGTCGACCCGATCGGAGGCCTCGCGTTCGACGTCGCCCTGGAGCACCCCGGCGAAGAATCCCACCGCGGCGGAGAGGACCGGGGTGCGCAGCACCACCCGGCGGAGCCGCACCGGCGGGCCGGCGGCCGGGGTCGGATCGCCCCACCACCGCGGGTTCATGCTCGGTCCGTTCTCGGCGACGTACGCCAGTTGCTCGGACCGTGTACCGGGTGCCTCGTTCGTCTCGGCGAGCTGGACCACCGTGCCGTGCGCCTCGCGCGGTAGGAGGAAGGCCTCCATCCAGCCCGGATCGCTCATGTCGATATTGACCGGGTGGTAGCCCGCTCCCCGCACGCGTTCGATCGCGTCCGTCAGGCTCGGCACCTTGAACGTGAGGTGATGCGGCCCCGCCGTGTGGCGGGCGACGAAACGGGCCAGGAAGTCGTTGCGCTCCACGGCGAAGGGCTCGAGCAACTCGACCGACATGCCGTCGCCGTCGGGGGTACCCAGCCAGACCTGCATCGGGCGAAAGCCGGGGCCTTCGCCGCCGAACAAGATCGTCCCGCCGCACTCGCCGGTGAGGAAGCGCAGTCCCTCGGAGGTGTCGGCGGCGGCGATGGCCACGTGGTCGAGGTCGTACCGGGAGGTCGTCACGGAGGGGAGAGGTTAGGGAGCGTGGCCCTCCGGGTTCACACGGCCGGGCGGTCGGGCCGGTTTCCGGCGGTGACGGCGCTCCGCCCGGCCCGGGTGACGTGCCGGGCGACGACCCACCCGAACCCGAGGATGGCGAGGCCACCGACGGCGTCGAGGAAGTAGTGGTTCGCCGTGATCACGATGACGACCAGCGTCGCGATCGGGTAGGCGATAGCGAGGGCTCGGGTCCAACTCCGCCGGCAGCGCGGGGCGAGCGCGAGTGCCGACCACGTCGCCCAGCAGATGTGCACCGAGGGCATGGCCGCGAACTGGTTCGAGATCTTCTGCATACCGCCCGAGTTGAACGACCAGATGGCCGGGTCGCGCAGGAGCGTGTCGACGTACTCGTATCCGGCGCCCAACGCGTCGCCGAGGAGGCGGGGCGGAGCGAGGGGATAGAGGGTGAAGCCGACGAGTGCGCTGGCCGTCGCGATGGCGAGGGTGTTGCGGAACAGCGGGTAGTCGTCGCTGAACCGGCGGTAGAGGAAGACCCCGGCCGAGATGGTCACGATGAAGTGGAGCGACCCGTAGAAGTAGTTGGCCGCGATGATGAGTGGTCGCCACTCGAGCGCCCACCTCTGGATCGTCAGCTCGTGGTAGATGCCGAGCGATCGCTCCAGGTCGATGATCTGTCGGGCATTGGCGAGTGCGTCGGCGGGGACGGCTCCGCCCCCGCCCCCGTTGAGGTTCCGGACGAAGCTGTAGACGACGTAGAACGCAGCGACGGCGAGGATCTCCACCCACCAGTAGATGACGTGGCCGTCGCTCAGTACTCGGGCACCGGGCCGGGGTGCGCGCCGGGTCGTCGCCTCTCCGGTGCTCACGTCGGTCGGCCCGGGCGCGACGACGGTTCGGTGCGGGCCGCTCCGGGAGGCGCGGTTCTCCGTCCGCCCAGGGCGAAGGCGGGTGCGCCGAGCGTGCTCACGAGGAGGGTGCAGCCGTACCAGAGGAGACCGGCGGCCACGGCCCGGCTGTCGGGCAGGCCGTGGCGGGTGAGGGTGTCGTGGAGCAGGAGGACCAGCGCACCCTCGCGCACTCCGAGCCCCGCGAGCGACACCGGCAGAACCTGGAGCATGAGGACGGCGGGCGCGTACACGAGGAGCGCTCCGTAACCCACGGGAATGGCGAGCGCCCGGAAGATCAGGGCGTACACCGCGACCACCGAGCACTGGTAGGCCACGGCAGTGGCGAGCACGGGGACGATCTGTCGAGGGTCGCGGCGGAGTCGATCCACGCCCCGGTGAACGGCGCCGAGGTAGCGCGTCCAGTTCTCGTGGTGCGTGAAGCGGCCGGCGAGCCGCGGGTGGCCCGCCGCGATCAGGATCAGCGCGAGCAACGCGAGGGTGGCGCCGGCGACGAGGATCGGCAGCCACACGTGTCGCGCTCCGAGGACCGACGGTTCGAGTGCGATGCCCGCGGCGACGAGGAACGGCAGAGCTACGAACCCGGTGAGCCGCTCCAGTGCGACGGAGCCGAAGGCGTCGCTCGGCGAGCCGGTCGTCGCCCCCACGCGTGTGACTCGCACCACGTCGCCGCCGATGGTCGACGGGAGCACGTTGCCGACGAACATGCCCGAGAGGCAGTGCCGGGTCAGGGTCGGGAGCGAGAGGTCGAGCGCGAACAGGTGCAGAACCCGCTGCCATCGCCACGCGGCGAGCACGACTCCCGCGAAGGTGGCGAGCACGGCCCCGCCCAGGAGGAGGAGCGTGTCGACGTGGCCGTCGGGGAGGAGTTCGCTCGGGTGGGGGGCCTTGGCGAGGAGGAGCGCGAGCAGTCCGCCCGTCACTCCCAAACGCAGTGCGAGTTTCCAGCCGGCGCCGTGGCGCGGGCTGCCCTCCCCCTCCCCGGGCGTCATCGCGGCCAGGTTAGGTGGCGCGCCCGGGGCCACCTGAGCGACGATGGGGTATGCGTATCGTCACCGAAGACGGGATCGGACTCGAGGCGACGGTGACGGGGAGCGGACCGGCGCTGCTCCTCGTGCACGGTTTCGGCGGGGCCAAGGAGGATTTCGCCGACCACGTACCGGCCCTGGCGCGCGACCACACGGTGGTGACCTTCGACCTGCGGGGTCACGGCGACAGCGACCAGCCCGACGACCCGGACGCCTATTCGCTCGAACGCCTGGCCGCGGACATCCTCGCGGTCGCCGACCACCTCGGCTTCGCCGGGTTCCGGCTCCTCGGTCACTCGATGGGGGGCATGGTGGCCCGCAAGGTGGTGCTCACCGCACCCGACCGCGTCGAGGCGCTGGTCATGATGGACAGCACTCCGGGACCGATTCCCGGCTTCGACCCGGCGCTCCTCGATCTCGCGGCCGACGTCGCATTGAACCAGGGCAAGACTGCGCTCAAGGAACTGCTCGACTTCGCCCAGCCGTTGACCACTCCGGCCTACGAGCGGATGGTCGAGGAGCGGCCCGGTTTCCAGGAGTACGTCGACGCGAAGTGGGATCGCCTCTCGGCGGTCATGTGGGGTTCGCTGGCCCGGGCCATGGCGCAGCAGTCCGACGACCTGCCCGCGTTGGCGGAGACTCTCTCGGCCCCGCTCCTCGTACTCGTCGGGGAGCAGGACGGCCCGTTCGTCGACGCGTCGCACGCAATGCGCGAGGCGATCGCCGACACGACGCTCGTGGTCATCCCGGGGGCGGGTCACTCGCCGCAGTTCGAGAACCCCGACGCCTGGCTCGACGCTCTCTCGGGTTTCCTCGCAAACCTGCCCGCTCCGGTGCGCTGATCGCCCCGGCTCCCGTTCGACTTCCGGGGGTCAGTCGCCGCGGGCCCGTTCGACGAACCGCTCGCGTACGACCACGACGCGGGTGATGCGTCCGGCGGCGACGAGGCCGCGGGCATCGCTCACCGAGACGCGGAATCCGAGTCGACGGCCGTCGACGCTCTCGAGGACGGCGTCGGCCGTCACCCGGCCCCCCACCGGCGTCGGGGCGATGTGGGTGAGTTGCACTTCGTAGCCGACGGTCGTGGTGCCCGGATCGAGCGCACCGACCAGTGCCGCGACGGCGGCCTCCTCGGCGAGAGCGACGACTCGCGGCGTACCCAGGACGGGGACATCGCCGCTCCGGGCGGCGACCGCGGTGTCGGCGTCGGTGACAGCGAGCGACACCGATGCGGAGGAGCCGAGTGCGGGTGGCACGGGTCGTACGATAGGGGACTCCACCCGACGGGGAGCGGGGCCCCTTCCGGCCCGACCGCCGGGTGAGCGGGGAGGAACGGTGACCCAGCTCATCGAACGCGACGTACTCGACGCCGTACTCGGCGAGGCGTTGCGCTCGGGCGGCGATTTCGCCGAGGTCTTCGCCGAGGATCGCCGCACGACGAACGGTCGTTTCGACGACGGCCGGATCGAGGAACTCGTGTCGGGACGCGACCGGGGCGCCGGGCTGCGCGTGGTACGGGGCGACACGACGGGGTTCGCGCACACGAGCGATTGCTCGCGCGAGGGGTTGCTCCGCGCCGCCGAAGCGGCGGCCGCGGCGGCGCGGGCCGGGGGTGGCGGCGCGCGCATCGTGCCCCTGGAGCCGCTGCGGTCGGGAGCGGTCGCGCCGGGCACGGTCGATCCGGCGGGGGTCGACAAGGCGGAGAAGGCAGATCTGCTCGCCCGGGCCGATGCGGCGGCGCGGGGCGAGGGGGCTGCGGTGCGGTCGGTGACGGCGACCTACGCCGACGCCCGCCGCCGCATCCTCGTGGCCAACTCCGAGGGTCTGCACGCATCCGACGATCAGGTGCGGACCCGGCTCGCCGTGCAGTGCGTCGCCGCGGGGGACACCGGGATGCAGACGGGCTTCGAGGCGCCGGGGCGCACCATGGGGGTCGAACTGTTCGACGAGGTCAGCCCCGAGGAGATCGGGCGGCGGGCGGCCCGGCGCGCGCTCGACCTGCTCGACGCCGCCCCCGCTCCGAGCGGGCGCCTGCCCGTCGTCCTGCGGCGCGGAGCGGGCGGGGTGCTGTTCCACGAGGCGTGCGGGCACGGACTCGAGGCCGATCACGTCCAGAAGGACGCCACGGTGTTCGCCGGTCGGGTCGGCGAACGGGTCGCCTCACCGCACGTCACCCTCGTCGACGACGGCACCTACGGTCGTGAGTGGGGGACGATCGCCATCGACGACGAAGGTCATCCGGCCCGGCGCAACGTCCTGATCGAGGACGGGGTGCTCACCGATTACCTGTGGGACACGCTGCGGAGTCGCAAAGCGGGACGCGCGCCGAGCGGGAGCGGGCGACGCGAGAGCTACCGCTGCCTCCCGATGCCGCGTATGACCAACACGTTCCTGCTGGCGGGTGAGGCCGACCCCGACGACATCATCCGTGGCGTCGAACGCGGCATCTACTGCGTGCAGCTCGGGGGTGGCCAGGTCGATCCGGCGACGGGCGACTTCGTGTTCGGGATCACCGAGGCCTACCTCATCGAGGGGGGTGAGGTCACGGTTCCGATCCGGGCCGCACAGTTGATCGGTAACGGCCCCGAGGTGTTGCAGATGGTCGACGCGGTCGGCAACGACTTCGAGACCTGGACCGGCATGTGCGGCAAGCAGGGGCAGAGCGTTCCCGTCTCGGCGGGCCAACCGACCGTGCTCGTACGCGAGATGACGGTGGGCGGGACGGCGGCGTGAGCGGGTCGGGGGCCGCGGACCTGCTCGGCCTCGCCCGGCGGGTGGCGGGGCAGGCGGGGGCGGGTGAGCAGCTCGAGGCGTATGTCGTGCGGTCGGAGGAGACCGAGGTCGAGGTCTACGGGGGGGAGGTCGAGTCGCTCACGACGGCCGGGGTCGAGGGCATCGGCATCCGCGTGGTCGTCGGCGGCCGTCAGGGGCTGGCCTGGGCGGGTTCCCTCGACCCCGAGGTCGTCGCCGAGACCCTGGCGGAGGCGCGCGACAACGCCCGGTTCAGTGCGCCCGATGAGCACTGCGGGCTGGCGGTCCCCGCCGACGCGGCCGGTGTCGGGCCGCCCCACCTCGATCTCTGGCGCGATGACCTGGCGGACGTCCCCACGGCGGAAAAGGTGCGCCTCGCGTTGGAACTGGAACGTGCGACCCGGGCCGGCGATCCTCGGATCCGCAACGTGGAGGGCGCGGGCTACGGCGACGCCCGCTCGGAGTCGGCTCTGGCGACCTCGACCGGGATCGAGGCCGAGGCCCGGCGCACGACCTGCTCGGCCTCGGTGGCCGCGCTCGCCGATGACGGCTCGGGTACCCAGAGCGGGTACGGATTCACGACGGGCCGCACGGTCACCGACCTCGACCTCGATGCCGCCGCGCGCGACGCGGTCGTGCGCTCGTGCCGTCTGCTCGGGGCGCAGCCGATCCCGGGACGACGCATCCCGGTAGTGCTCGACCCGCTCGTCACCCGCTCTTTCCTCGGGGTCTGCGCGGGGGCGTTCGACGGCGAGGCGGTGCTCAAGGGTCGTTCGCTCTTCGCTGATCGGTTGGGCGAGGCGGTGGCGGCACCGGGAGTACGCCTCGTCGACGACCCGACCGACCCGCGGGCCCCGGGCGCGGCCCGGTTCGACGGGGAGGGCATCCCGACCCGGCGTAACGAACTCGTGGTCGACGGGGTGCTGCAGCGGTTCCTCCACAACGTGGCCACCGGTCGCCGGGCGGGAACTCCCACGACGGCGAGCGCGACCCGCTCGTTCGCGTCGGTTCCGGGTGTGGGGGTTCGGGCGCTACGGCTCGAACCGGGAACGGCGTCGGTCGAGGAGATCCTCCGGCAGGCGGGAGACGCGCTCTACGTGCAGTCGGTCAGCGGTCTCCACTCGGGAACCAACCCGATCTCGGGGGACTTCTCGGTCGGTGCGGTCGGTCTGCTCGTGCGTGACGGCGAACTCGGCGCCCCGGTACGCGAGGTGACGATCGCGTCGACGCTTCAGCGCATGTTGCTCGACGTCGCCGCCGTCGGGTCCGACCTGGTCTTCCTCCCGGGGGCGACGGCGGGGTTGACGCTCCTCATCGGCGAGATGACGGTCAGCGGGGCCTGATCGGAACGGCCGACGCGCTCAGAGGGCGGTGCTGATTCCCCGGCGGTCGAGGATGGCGTCGATCTCGGCGAGGGCGGGCCAGGGCTCGAGGAAGTGCACGGCCTCCATCCCGAGGGCGCGGGCGGCGGCGATGTTCTCGGCGTTGTCGTCGACGAAGATCGCCTCGGTCGGAGCGATGCCGAGTCGTTCGCAGGCGAGGAGGTAGATGCCGGCCTCGGGCTTGCGCATGCCGACGTGGCTGGAGTCGACGACGTCCTCGCAGAGTTCGTCGACCGGGAACATGGAACGCCAGTTGTCGCCGAACTCGCGCACGTTGTTGGTGAGCAGGCTCACCCGCAGGCCGGCGGCGAGGAGGTCGCGCATCTTGTGCACGGTCATCCAGTGGACTCCCGGTGCGCTGTTGCGCCAGAAACGGGCGTACGCGTCCATGTCGATCGGTCGTCCGAGAACGGTCGGAGCTTTCGCGACGAGGCGCTCGAAGTACGCAGCGAGGTCGATGGCCCCCTTCTCGAGGAGGTGCCAGTCGGGCTCGTCGGTGATCTCGCCCGCGGCCTCGGCCGGATCCGGGTCGGCGGCCATCGCCTCGGCGACGGCGCGACCCTCGACGCCGATGTACGACGTATCGCCGAACAGGAGGCCGATGAGCGAGCCGGGCCGGAAGCCCTCCGCTTCCTCGAACGCGCCGAGTCCGACGAACAGCGGGCTCGAGACCACGCCGCCGAAGTCGAAGATCACCGTGCTGATCGTCACGGGGCGAGACGGTAGCGGGCGTCTCTCAGCCGACGGGCGGGGGGCGGTCGGCGACCTCGGTCGCCGGTGGGGGAGCGAGGGCGAGGCCGATGCGGCCGGCGACGGCGGCGGCGACGACTGCGGCGGCGGCGGATTCCGGCACGAGGACGGTGACCGCGGTGGTGCCGTCGGGCTCGGAGCGTGACGCGAGCACGACGGCGCCGCGAACGACGCTGGTGGCGGTCCCGGGGGTGGGGCCGGCGGCGGAGTCGGCGACCGCGACCAGGTCGACCGTCGCGCCCGCCGGGGGCCGGGAGCCGTCGGTCGGTCGGATACGGACGGCGCGGTGGCCGGGAGGAACCAGCGTCACCAACCCGGCGAGGCCGCCCGGCGCGAGGGCCCGCATTCGCACGAGGTCACCGGCGAGGAGCGGAACGGCGAGTGTGCGGCCGATGACGGCGGCACTCGTGCGGGCGGCATCGGAGGGGGCGGTTCGGGCCGGTCGGACCTCGCGTCGCAGGTCGGCGGAGCGGAGCCGGGTGCCGAGGGGCAGGTCGCGTGTCGTCACCACGACCCCGACGGAGGTGCCGAGGGCCCGGGATCGGCGACGCAGGTCACCGAGCCCGCCGGCGACGAATCCGGCGGTGACCAGAAGGGTGCCGATCGCCAGGATCCGCAGCGCGAGGGGGCGGAGTGCCGGTGCGGCTCGGCCCCCGGCTCCCGGGCGGCGCAATCCGGCTGCGGGCTCGGGTCTCGCCTCGGCGGGCGGATGGTTCGTCGTCGGCGGCACGGTGTCCTCCCGGGTTTCGGCGGCGCAGCGCGCCGATCGGCGGGGGAGGTGCAGCGAGGGACGATCGGGGGAAAAGATCCGGGTGGGTCCGGAGGCGGTCACCCCGGGGTGCGCGCGAGGTTAACGGCTCTTGACTAGAGTCAACAGCCCGGGAACATCCAGCGGTGATCGTTGGTTGAAACCGGACTCGGCGCCTTCGGGCGTTGCTTGTCCCCGGCCAGCCGGCCATCGCCCGCCCGGGCCGGCGGCCGGGGGCACCCCGACCCCTTTCGCACGGCTTTCCCGTGCGTTCCGGTCGGGTGTCACTCGATCGGCCGCCGTGCTCCTACTTCTTGGCCTTGCCGTCCGAGCTCTTGGTGCTCGACTTCTTCTCGGCGGGCGTCTTCGACTCGGACGGCTTCTCGGGCGCCGAGGATGACGGGGTGCTGTCGCTCCCGGACGATCCCGAGGAGCTCGACTCGGAACGCGTCGAGGAGCCGCCCGAGGAGCTCTTGCCCCGGTTGTCGGTCTTGTAGAAGCCGGAGCCCTTCAGCACGATTCCAGCCGGTGAGAGCACCTTGGTGAGCTTGCCCCCGCAGCCGCTGTGCTTCGTCAACGGGGCGTCCGAGAACGACTGGTAGACCTCGATGAGCTCCTCGCACCGGGCGCAGCGGTACTCGTAGGTCGGCATGGCGTCTCCGTCCTCGCGGGTCGCCCGATCGGGTGCGGCCCCGGACGGGGGCTCGCCGTTGGCACTCGGTCGGGGGGAGTGCCAATCGTACAGCGGTCGGGGTCGGGCCGTCCTCTCGCCGGGGGCGCCGCTCGGTCGGTGTCCCGGGCGGAGGGCGGGTGGCGGAGCACTGCGTCAGAATGGCGGCAATGGCCGTTGCGCTCCTCGTACCCGTCGCCTGGCTGCTCGGCTCCTTCCCGACGGCGGTGATGGTCGCCCGGGCCCGTGGGCGTGACGTACTGGGCGAGGGTTCGGGCAACCCGGGTGCTTCGAACATCGGTCGTCTCCTGGGTTGGCGGTGGGGGATCGCCGTCCTGGCGATCGACTTCGCCAAGGGGGCAGTGGCCGCCGGCGTCGGGTTCGCAATGGACGGCCGGACCGGTGGCTTGATCCTCGGGTGTGCCGCAGTGCTCGGTCACACCTTCCCGCTCGTCCGCAAGGGGGGCAAGGGCGTGGCGACGGCGGGCGGTGCGTTGACGGTCTGCTACCCGATCGTGTCGGCGGTGCTCGCGGTGGTGTGGTTCGTCGTGGCTCGGGTCTTGCGCAAGTCGTCGCTCGCGTCGCTCACGATCACGGTTGCGTTCCCCCTCCTCGTTCTCGTGACCGGGCCCACGGCGGTCGAGTTCGCGATCATCGCCGCCCTCGCGGTGCTCATCGTCGTGCTGCACCGTGAGAACATCGGTCGGCTCGTACGGGGTGAGGAACACGACATCGGGGGGAGACCCGCATGACGGAGTCGCTGGTGCGAAAGGCGGTCAT
>Ga0208783_10000420_pt1 | contig 26313 bp, 21 predicted proteins | sample DEB19_08_DNA_2_FD_184529 | JGI IMG/M metagenome (GOLD analysis project Ga0208783, IMG submission 184529) | Aqueous microbial communities from the Delaware River and Bay under freshwater to marine salinity gradient to study organic matter... | ecosystem: Environmental > Aquatic > Marine >...
TGATCACGAGGGCGCGGAACTCCCCGCCGAGCCGGAGATCGATCGGCACGACCCGTCCGGTGAGGCCGGGGTGGCGTGCGGAGAGGAGGATCACCTCACCGGACGGAGATGCTTCGGCGCGGACGCCATCCAGCTCCGCGGAGAGGCGAGCGCGGGCCATCCACAGGTCGAACCGGGCGAGCGCGTCCAGCGTCTCCCGGAGCTCCCCTGCGGCGGCGGCCACGAGCCCGGAGAGCTCGTCCAGGATCCGCTCCTCCTCGGACTGGACCTTCAGCTGCGCCTCCCGCCACGCATTCCCGAGCTCGACGGCGACGATCGGCTCCACGAAGAGCGTCTGGCCACTCCCCGACTGGTCGTGGACGATCCCCCGGACGCGGCCGCGGGCGTCGGCCCGGACCGGGATCACGTAGCGCCCGTTGCGCACCGTGACGATCGGCTCCTGGATCGCGCTCCCCAGCTCGCCGTGCACGAGCTGATCGAGCCGGCTGCGGAGCCGCTCGAGCGCGATCCGGACCGCGCGCCGGAGCCCGCCGAGAAGGGGGGATGCCGAGTCGAGGATCTCCCCCGAGGGGTCGATGCTCTGCTCGAGGCGGATGCGCAGCGCCGGAAGCGGGTGGACCTCGCGGGAGAGCGCATGGAGGAGCGGTGCGGTCACGTTCCGCAGGCCATCCGCGAGCCGTCCGGCGGCGGCGAGCGTCTCGGCGACGGCGACGAGCTCGGCAGGATCGAGCCGGCCGCCGCGGGTGGCCCGGATGAGGGCCGGGGCGAGGTCACGGGCGCCCCCGATCCCGAGCTCCGGCCGCTCGGCGATCAGGCGCCGCGCCTCGTCCGTCTCATCGAGGAGACGGCCCACGACAAGGGGCTCGTTCGACGGCTCCATCGCCTCGGCAAGGCGCCGGGACGGGGGAAAGGCGGTGAGGTCCGCGAGGCGTTCGCGGATGCGCGGATACTCGAGCAGCTGGAGCGACTTCGCGTCCATCAGCGCGCCGGGAAGGGGCGGGAGAGGCCGGGACGTCCGGCGATGCCGAGCCGCCATGGAAGGGCGACCGCCTCGGGGCCGGCACCCTCGATCCCGATCCGCGGACCGCGGAGCACACCGGCGGAGCGCACCTCGGCGCGGAGCGCCTCACCGGGGTCCACGAGCCGGAGGCCACGGTGCCCCAGGAGGTCGGAGCCGCCGGCGGTCCGGTCCACCTCGAGATGGCGTGTCAGCCGGCCGGGCCCTGCCGCGCAGCGCGGGTCGTCCGCGACCTCGGGGTCGAGCCCCCGGATGAGGACGGCGCCGGCTTCCCCATGCGCGTGCGCGACGACATTCAGGCAGTGATGGATCCCGTAGATGAGATAGACGTAGGCGAAGCCGGGTGGCCCGAACATCGGTGCGCAGCGCGCGGTCCGCCCCGCCCGTGCATGGCTCGCCCGATCCTCCGGCCCCCCATAGGCCTCCACCTCCACGATCGTCCCGGCCCGCCGCCCATCCGACGAGACGATGCGCATGCCGAGGAGCTGCTCCGCAGCCACGAGCGGATGGACGGAGAGCAGGTCACGCGTCGAGGACATGAGCGAGCTCCCGGCCGGGACGGCCGTCAGCGGCTCCGGGCGGACCGAACGGATGCCGGGAGCGCGGGATCCAGGACGACCCGCAGGACCGGGACCACCTCGCGATGGATCCGGCCGCCGATCTGCGACGCGATCGCGGCCCGGTAGACGACGGCCGGGGCTTCCCGCGAGACGGAGCGCGCACCCGCGGCGGATGTCCCGTAGCCCATGGAGAGCGCGAGGTCCGTGGCGGCGAGCAGCAGGATCGCCGCCACCACCGCGATCGCGCCGCCGCCGAGCCGGTCCACGAAGGCCGGGCCGACCCGCAGGTCGCGGTCGCGCGTCCGGAGCCAGGCGATCACGATCACCGCCACGGTCCCTGCGATGAGCAGGATGAGGAAGGCCGCCATCTGGGCATACCCGATCTCGCGCTCCGCCCATTGCCGGACGAGGTAGCCGGAGATCGGGGCCGAGAGGAGCGCGGCCGCTGCCACGACGAGCGTCTCCGCGACGAGGAGCGAGATGGCACGCACGATCCCGGCCCCTGCGCCGGCGAGGGCCGCAGCAGTGAGGACCAGGAGGATCGCCAGGTCCCCGGGCGTCATCCGACAGCCGCTCCGGCGGCGACAAGGTCAGGACCGGATCCTGGCACCGAGCTCGTCATGGAGCGACGCTACCACCGCCCCGATGAGGGAGTCGATGGCCGAATCGTCCGGGGGACCATCCCCCGGGTCGATGCGGAGCCGCCACGCGAGGCTCACCTCGCCGGGGGCGAGCGGTGCGCCCCGGTAGCGATCGAAGAGACGGAGCGCCCCGAGCGAGGGACCGGCTGCCGCCCGGATGACCGCTTCCACGCGACCGGCGGGTAGCGTCTCGGGAACGACGACCGCGAGATCCCTCTCCACGGAGGGCTGCCGGGACGGGAGACCGATCCGGCGCCGCCCGGGGACGAGCGTCTGCAGGGCGGCGACCGAGAGGTCCGCCCAGGCCACCTGGCCGGCGCGGATCTCCATCGCCGCGAGATAGCGGGGGTCGAGCTCGCCCACGGTACCGATGACGATCGTTCCCTCGGGGCCTTCCACGGTGACCTGTGCGGTCCGGCCGGGATGGTCGATCCCCGGGCGGGGCTCGGCGGGGAGGAAGCGGACCCTGGCCTCGCCGAGCCGGTCCGCGAGCCACGCGACGAGCGCCTTCAGCTCCCCGATCCCGGCCTGCCGGGCGGGCTCATCCCAGCCCGCGGGATCGATCGCGCCGGCGGCGAGCACGCCGAGGCGGCGTTCCGCGTGCGGCTCACCGAGCGCGAGACGGTGCCGCTCGCCGATCTCGAAGATCGCGATCTCGTCCCGGCGCTGGCGCTCGTTGTCCGCGAGGACATGGACGAGCGAAGGGAGCAGGTCGCGCCGCAGCTCGGAGTGGTCGAGGGTGACGGGGTTCTCTGCGCGGATCGTCTCGGCATCGTCGAGCGCCAGCCCGAGCCGCCGGTGATCCTCCGGTCCGATGAGGGCGTGCGTGACGACCTCCGAGAAGCCGCGCCCGGAGATGAGATGGCGCAGCTCATCCGTGAAGCGCCACGGATCCTCGCGGTAGGCCGGCATGATCGTGGAGGGGAGCCGCCCGAGGAGCGCGTCGTATCCGCGCACCCGGGCGATCTCCTCGGCCAGGTCGGCCTCGATGACGAGGTCACGCCGATGGCCCGGGATCGTCGCGATCCAGACCTGGTCCTCCGGGGCGGATGCCACCGGCGGCTCCCCGGGGAGGACCGGGATCGGCGTTCCCGCTGGTGCGGATTCCGTGGTCACCTCGACCCGGGCGAGCAGCTCGCGCTGATCGGCGTCGGGGAGGCTGGTGCCGAGCAGACGGTTGACACGGCCGCTCCGGAAGGCGACCCGGATCGGCGCGGGCTCGGCCGGATCGGTATCCACGACGCCGACGGCCGCCCGGCCCCCCGCCCACGCGAGGATGAGCTGCGCCGTGCGGTCCGCCCCGGTCCGCGCGAGCGCGTGCTCCTGGCCTTTCTCGAAGCGGAGGCTCGCCTCCGAGCGGAGGGCATAGCGGAACGCGCTGCGGCGGATCGCGACGGGATCGAAGATCGCGGACTCCACGATCACGCTCGTCGTCCCCGGCCCGACCTCGCTGCTCGCCCCGCCCATCACACCGGCGATCGCCAGCGGGCCCGCGGGATCGGCGATGAGGAGGACCTCGGGATCGAGCTCCCGCTCCACGTGGTCGAGGGTCTCGATGCGCTCCCCCGGGCGTGCGGCACGGACGACGATCCGTCCCTCGTGGACGGCTTCGGCGTCGAAGGTGTGGATCGGCTTGCCGAGCTCGAGCATCACGTAGTTCGAGGCGTCCACCACGTTGCTCACCGGGCGCATCCCGGCTGCCATCAGCCGGCGCTGGATCTCCAGGGGGGACGGACCGACGCGGACTCCGTCCAGCCACCGCCCGACGAAGCGTGAGCAGCGCGGATCCTCCACGCTGACCGCCAGGTGATCCTCCGTCCGGTCCCCGCTCTCGGCGACCACGATCTCCGGGCGCCGGAGCGGTGCCCCGGTCGCTGCGGCGACCTCCCGCGCAAGGCCGACGATGCACAGCGCGTCGCCGCGGTTCGGCTTCACGTCCACGTCCAGGACGACGTCGCCGAGCAGGTCCGGGAGGGCGACGCCGATCGGGGTCTCGGCGGGAAGGATGAGGATCCCGTCCGCGTCCACCGTGAGCCCGAGCTCGGCGCCGGAGCAGAGCATCCCGGCGCTCTCCACGCCGGCGATCCGGGTCACCTCGATGCGCCGGTCGCCGGGGAGGACCGAACCCGGGAGGGCCACCGGGATCCGCTGTCCGGGCGCGATGTTCGTGGCGCCGCAGACGATGCTCCTCTCGCTCCCCTCCCCCGTCCGGATCCGGGTGAGCGAGAGCCGGTTCGAGCCGGGGTGCGGGGCGACCTCGAGGATCTCCCCCACCACCACGTGCTCCCACTGGGCACCGATCCGCTCGATCCCCTGCACCTCCATCCCGAGGAGGGTGAGGCGGTCCGCGAGCTGCTCCGGGGAGAGCTGGATCTCGACGTGCTCCCGAAGCCAGGAGAGCGGGACGCGCATCTAGAGCCTCTCCAGGAAGCGGAGGTCGTTGGCGAGGAAGGCACGGATGTCGCGGATCGCGTGGCGCAGCATCGTGATCCGGTCCGTCCCCATCCCGAAGGCGAAGCCCTGGTAGCGCTCGGGGTCGATCCCCCCGTTGCGCAGGACGACCGGGTGGACCATCCCGGCGCCGAGGATCGTCATCCAGCCGGAACGCCCGCACGCCGGGCAACCGCTCCCGTCACAGACGACGCAGCCGATGTCGAAGGCGACCGAGGGCTCCGTGAACGGGTAGTAGCCGGGCCGGAAGCGCGTGGGCCTGCCGGCGCCGAACATCGCATGGGCGAAGGCGTCCAGGAGGCCACGCAGGTCCGCCATGCTCGTCCCTTCGTCGATCATCAAGCCTTCCACCTGGAAGAACTCGAACGCGTGCGACGCGTCCACGGCCTCGTACCGGAAGCAACGGCCCGGCGTGAGGATGCGGATCGGCGGCGTGGAGGCACGCATCGCGCGGATCTGGCCGGGGGAGGTGTGGGTCCGGAAGAGCCGGCGGGGCGCTCCGGCCGGGCGCTCGGTGGGCTCCCGGAGGTAGATCGTGTCCCACAGGTCCCGCGCCGGATGGTCCTCGGGGATATTCAGGGCCTGGAAGTTCAGCTCGTCCGTCTCCACCTCGGGTGACTCCACGACGACGAAGCCGAACTGTCCGAAGATCCGCGAGATCTCCCGCTCGGTCTCCCGGATCGGATGGAGCGATCCGCGATGGAGCGGACGGGCCGGCAGGGTGACGTCCAGCGCCTCGGCTGCGAGGCGCGCCTCCACGGCGGCCAGCTCGAGATCCTCACGGCGCGCCGCGATCGCGGCCTCGAGGCGCTCCCGGATCGGGTTCGCGAGCGCGCCGACGCGCGGACGATCCTCCGTGGGGAGCGCGCCGATCCCGCCGAGGAGCTCCCGGAGCTCCCCTTTCCGGCCCAGGATCTCCGCATCCACCCGGGCGAGGTCATCCGGCGAGGCGGCAGCGGCGACCGAAGAAAGCGCCCGCTCCTCGAGCGCCTCGAGGGAGCGGGCGAAGGAAGCGAGATCCACCGGTTGGGGTCGCGCGGCCGTCAGCGGGCCTTGGCGACCTCGGCGATGCGGGCGAAGGTCGCCGCATCGCGCACCGCGATATCGGCCATCACCTTGCGGTCCAGCGTGACGCCGGCGGCCTTCAGGCCGGTGATGAACCGGGAGTAGGAGAGTCCGTTCAGGCGCGCGGCGGCATTGAGCCGGACGATCCAGAGCGCCCGGAGCTGCCGCTTCCGCTCCTTGCGGCCGCGATAGGCATAGGCCATCGCGTGGAGCTGGGCCTCGTGGGCCGGCCGGTAGAGCTTGGACTTCGTCCCGCGGCGGCCCTCGGCGGCCTTCAGGAGACGCTTGTGGCGCTTGTGAGCGGCGACGCCGCGCTTGACGCGAGCCATGGCTGGGCGGGCTCCCTAGAGGTACGGGAGCAGGCGGCGGACCTGCTTCTCGCTGGTGGAATGGACGAGCGCCTTGCCGGCGTAGCGCCGCGTGCGCCGCGACGACTTGATCTCGAGGTGGTGGCCGCGCCACGACTTGACGCGCATCAGCTTGCCGCTCCCGGTGGTCCCGAGGCGCTTCTGCGCACCCTTGTGGCTCTTCAGCTTCGGCATCTCAGTCTCCTGCCGCCTGGTCCGTGGGGACGGACTCGATCGTCGTCCCTGCTGCGGGGGATGCGTCGGGGGCGGGGGCCTCATCGGCCGTCCCGTCCTCGGCGCGCCCCGCGGGCGCATGGACCTTGGGTTTATGGGTCGACACGACGGTCATCGACATCGACTTGCCTTCCAGGAGCGGCTGCCGGTCCACGGTGCCATGTTCCCGGATGAGATCGGCGAACCGGTTGAGAAGGTCCCGGCCGATGAACGCATGGCTCACCTCCCGGCCCCGGAACTGCACCGCCACCTTGACGCGATCGCCCTCCTCGAGGAACTCGATCGCCCGTCGGACCTTCGTGTCGAAGTCGCCCTTCCCGATCTTGGGCTTGAGGCGGATCTCCTTGAACTCGACGGACCGCTGGTGCCGGCGCGCTTCCTTTTCCTTCCGCGCCTGCTCGTACTTGTAGTGCCCGTAATCGAGGAACTTCACGACCGGAGGCGCCGCATTCGGCGCGACCTCGACGAGGTCCAGGCCACGCTCCAGGGCCATCTGGAGCGCCCGGGGCGTCGGCAGCACGCCGAGCTGCGACCCTTCCTCATCGACGACCCGTACGTTGGGCACACGGATCATCTCGTTGACGCGCAGGTCTCTGCTCAGGCCGATCCCCTCATGACTACGGTTCCTTCGTCCGGTCCCTCACACGCCGAAACGGCGCGCGCGGAGCCGCGAGCGAGGAGGATAGCACGGGCCACCGCGGGCCCGCAACGCTCACGCCCCGGGTCCGGCGCCCAGCCACCAGTCATAGAGCTCGGGGTAGCCGCCACCGGCGATCGTGCCCACCGCGAGGAGAAGGCTGCCGGGGTCGGTCCAGGCGATGACCCGCCCTCCCCCGGCGGGGCGATCGAAGCAGACGACCCGGCCGGTCGGCTCGCCTGCGACCGACCACGCGACATCGCTCGGGCCGGCGCTGCAGTCCCGGCCGGGGGGTCGGACACCCGCATCCGCCACGAGGCGGTCCAGGGCCCCGCCGAGCGAGATCCCGTCCGCGAAGCGGTAGTACTCGACCTGCTCGGCCTCCGCCGCGGGGGCGCATGCGATCCCGGCGAGGGCACCGGGGACGGAGAGGGCGCCGGTCGGGACGCAGTCGCGCCGCCAGGCTTCGGGGGCGCCGGCGAGGAGCTCCGCGACCACGGGATCGAGGCGGGTCGCGCGGTAGGCGCTACCCACGAGGGCGCGGACGTCATCCGCCACGACCCCCACCGGCAGGGTCTGCGAGGCCGCGAGCACGCCGGCCCGATCCCACGGGCCGTGGCTGCTTCCCGTCAGGCGGTCTGCGACGAGGATGCGGTCGACCCACAGGGCGACCCGGTCCCCGTCCGCGGTCCCCGTCCCGGCGCATTCCAGGATGAGATGGACGTCTCCCGCACCGCGGAAGGGATGGTCCGGAGGGAGCGGACCCTCGCCGATGACCCGTGTCGCACCGTCCAGACGGAGGATGACGCTCCAGCCCCCCTGCGCATCGATCCGCCCCGAGATCTCGGGGAGACCTGCGCCGGGGCCACTGCAGACGAGCCCCGCCTCTCCATCACCGGCGCCCATCGTCAGGGATGCTTCGGCGCGCACCACGACCGCGGGGTCGCCCACCGAGCGCGAGGCGACGATCGTGGTCGCCCGCTCCGACACGGTGAGCCGGAGGGCGCCCTCCTCGACCGTCGCGCGCCCGTTGGCGCCGGAGGGAAGGGTCCAGGGGCCGCTCGAGACGAAGGTGTCGTCGAAGGCGAGCAGATCGGCACCCAGCCCGCCGAGCGGGGCGAGGGTCGGCGCGGCGGTCGCGGGGGCAGTGGGGGCCGGGACGGTGGGAGCTGCGGTCGGCGCCGGGCTGGCAGACGGGGTGACCGGGGACGGCGCGGCCGTGCGCGCCGGGACCCGGGTGGGCGCCGCGGTGGCGTCGGGAGTGGCAGTGGGACGAAGGGACGTGGGACGGGGACCCGGTGAGGTCGAGGCGCTCGCCCCGGGGGCCGCCGAGACCGCCGCTGCGATGGGTGCGGTGGACGCCGGGGCAGACGGCGAGGGGGAAAGGGGCAGAGGCGACGGGACGTTCTCCGGCGATGCCCCCGGATCCGGCGACGGTGAAGGCAGAGGCGCGGCCGAGGCGGCGGCGGGCGACGCAGAGGGAGGCGGAGTCGGCGAAACGGCCGGCCGGCGCGTGGCGGTGGGTGTGGGGCTTTCGATGGCGATCGCTGTGGCCGACGCGTTCACGCTCGGCGCGGGTGCGGGCTCCCCGCTCGCGCAACCGGCCAGAAGCATCCCTGCGACGACGGCGCCGAGAACCCCGAAGATCCGCGGTCGCACGTGGCGACCGCGGTCGCGGGCGCTCGACGGATCGTCCGTCCGCATCGGGTGACCGGTCCCTCCAGGGTCGGGAGATATGCCGGAGCCCGGCAGCCGGCCTATCGTACGCGCCCGCAGCGAGCGTCCGCGACCGAAGGCACCGCGCCGGCCGGTCTGGATCGTGCGCTCAGTCCGGACGGCGGGCGGCCGCTTCCGCAGCAAGGCGGTCCGCCAGCGCCTCCCAGCCGAGCGGCTCCTGCTGCTCTCCGGAGCGTGTCCGCGGCGCGGCGGCACGGGCCGCCACCTCGCGGTCTCCGAGGACGAGCATGTAGGGGATCTTCTGCTCCTGGGCCGCGCGGATCTTGTAGTTCATCCGGTTCGAGGAATCGTCCACCTCGACCCGGATCCCCCGGGCCCGCAGGACCTCCGCGAGCTCGGCGCCCGCCTCGTTGTGGCGGTCCGCGATCGGCACGACGACCGCCTGCACGGGTGCGCACCAGAAGGGGAAGGCGCCCCCGAAGTGCTCCACGAGGATCCCGATGAAGCGCTCGAGCGAGCCATAGATCGCGCGGTGGATCGCGATCGGCCGCTGGGGGCGCCCCTCCTCGTCCACGTAGTGGAGGTCGAAGCGCTCGGGCAGCATCATCAGGTCCGCCTGGATCGTGGCGAGCTGCCACTGGCGGCCGAGGGCGTCGTCGATGTAGATGTCGATCTTGGGCGCGTAGAAGGTCCCGTCACCCGGGTTGATCACGAAGTCCACCCCGGCATCCCGGAGGGCCGCGAGGATCAGACCCTCCGCGCGCTCCCAGACCGCCGGATCGCCGAGCGCCTTCTCCGGGCGCGTGGCGAAGGCGAAGCGGGGGGAGAGCCCGAACCATGCGTAGGTCGTGCTCACCTCGCCGAGCAGGGCGCGGATCTCGTCACCGAGCTGGTCCGGTCGCACGTAGATGTGCGCGTCGTCCTGCACGAAGTGCCGTACCCGGGTGAGGCCCGAGAGGGCCCCCGAGCGCTCGTTGCGGTGGAGCCGTCCGTACTCGCTGAAGCGGAGCGGGAGGTCCCGGTAGGAGCGGACCCGGCTGCGGTAGATGTAGGTGCTCTCCGGGCAGTTCATCGGCTTCAGGCTGAAGGTCTGCCCCTCCGCCTCCACGCGGAACATGTTCTCCGCGTAGTGGTCCCAGTGCCCCGACTGCTCCCAGAGCTTGCGATGGACGAGGATCGGCGTGCTGATCTCCTGGTAGCCCCGCGCCTCCTGGACCTCGCGCATCGCGCCTTCCAGGGTGCGCCACAACCGCTGCCCCTTGGGGTGCCAGAAGGCGGATCCCGGGCTCACGTCGTGGAAGCTGAAGAGGTCGAGCGCCACCCCGAGGCGGCGATGATCGCGCTTCCGCGCCTCCTCCCGCCGCCAGAGGTAGGTGTCCAGCTCCTCCTGGGTGCTCCAGACCGTCCCGTAGATCCGCTGGAGCATCGGACGATCCTCGCGGCCGCGCCAGTAGGCGCCCGCGACGGAGAGGAGGCGGAATGGTCCGATCCTCCCCGTGGACGGGACGTGGGGACCCCGGCAGAGGTCGATGAAGGGTCCGTGCTGGTAGGTCGTGACGACGGGGGGCTTCTCCCCCTTCAGGCCGGCCGCGGTGCGGAGATCATCGAGGATCTCGACCTTGTAGGACTGCCCCTTGGCGGCGAGGAAGGTCCGCCCCTCGTCCGGGTCCCACTCCTTGCGCACGAAGGGATGGTCCGCGGCGATGGAGGCGCGCATCCGCTCCTCGATCGCCGCCAGGTCCTCCGGGGTCAGCGGGCGGGCGACCTCGAAGTCGTAGTAGAAGCCGCCATCGATCGCGGGCCCGATCCCCAGCTTCGTGCCGGGGAAGAGCTCCAGCACCGCCTCGGCCATGACGTGGGCGGCAGAGTGGCGCATCGGGTCGAGCGGGTCGTCGTGGGCGTTCGCGTCCAGCAGCTCGTCCGCCGAGCCCTTGGCGGGCGCAAGGAGGTCGAGATCGTCGTCGTGGGCCTGATCGTTCATTCGGGGGGTCAGCCTCGGCGGAAGAAGGAACGCCTCCCATCCGCCGCGGGATGAGAGGCGCGGTTCCCGCTGGTCCCCGTCCGGTGGTGACGGGGGGATGGTGGGCGACACTGGACTCGAACCAGTGACCTCTTGCATGTCAAGCAAGTGCTCTAACCAGCTGAGCTAGCCGCCCGTGGCGGGCATTGTAGCGTCCTTTCCCGGGTCGGGTGCCCGAGGACGCGTTAGCATCCACGGGGGCGGATCGAACGCCCGGAAAGGATGCCGATGTCGACCCGGATCGCGCCACCCGCCGCGCCGTCGCTCTCGTCCGAGGAGCTCGCCTGGGTGGGCACGGTCGCCGAGCGCTACGACGCCCTCGTCTTCCACTGGGTCGGGCCGCTCACGGGCTCGTACTTCTTCCTCATGCCGCGCCGCCTATGGCGCGTCCCGGGCGCTCCGCCGCCATCCGCCCGGGGCCGGGCCCCGCGGCGGCCCCGTGGAGGGGGCGAGGAACCGGGCGGGTGAGCACGTCCGGGGGAAGCGCAGCATCCACGCTCATCGACCGTGCCACGCTCGGCGACCGGCTTGCCGCGCTGGACCCCGTCGCCGCGGCCGATCCCTCCACGATCCGGGCGGTCCGGGCGCCGGGTCGCGTCAACCTGATCGGCGAGCACACGGACTACAACGACGGCTTCGTCCTCCCGGCGGCGATCGATCTCGAGATCCGGATCGCCTATCGGCCCACGGATGACCGGCGGGTCGTCCTCGCGAGCGACGCCGACCCGATCCTCGCGGAGATCGACCTCGAAGCTCCGCCTCCGCCACGCGGAGACTGGACCGACTACGTCACGGGCACGGCGCTCGCGATGCGGGCTGCCGGGCTTCCCGTCACCGGGTTCCGGGGCGTCCTTGCGAGCACCGTTCCGGTCGGCGCCGGGCTTTCGTCGTCCGCGGCGCTCGAGCTCGCCGTCGCCTGGGCGCTCTCGGGCGGGGCGCCGCCGCGGATCGCCCCGCTCGACCTCGCGCGGATCGCGCAGCGCGCGGAGAACGAGCACGTCGGGGTCCGGTGCGGCCTCATGGACCAGTTCGCGTCCGCTTCCGGCCGGCCCGGGGCGGCCGTGCTCCTGGACTGCCGGACCCTCGCGTCGCGACCGGTCCCCCTCCCCGACGGCCTCGTGCTCGTCGTGGCCCATACGGGTCTGCCGCGCGCGCTCGGGGCCTCCGCGTACAACGAGCGGCGCGCCCAGTGCGAGGCCGCGGTCGCCACCCTGGCCCGGTACCGGCCGGGGATCGGCGCCCTCCGCGACGTGGATGAGGCGCTGCTCGACGCGCACGCCGCAACGCTCGATCCGATCGTGCTGAAGAGGGCGCGCCATGTGGTCCGCGAGAACGCCCGCGTCCTTGCCGCGGAGCGGGCGCTCGGGGAGCGCGATCTGGGGACCGTGGCCCGTCTCTTCGCGGAGAGCCACGCCTCCCTGCGGGATGACTACGAGGTCAGCTGCCCGGAGCTCGACCTGCTCGTCGAGATCGCTGCGGGGTCCCCGGGCGTCCACGGATCCCGGATGACCGGCGCCGGCTTCGGCGGCTGCACGGTGACCCTCGCCGAGGCGGGTGCCGTGGACGCGCTGCGGATGCGCATCCTCGGCGAGTACGCGGACCGATCCGGACGCGAGCCGCGTGTCTGGACCGTGGACGCGGTGGCGGGGGCAGGCGAGCTCGCATGAGCCTTCCCCCGGCCATCGGCGCCGTCCCCCATCGCCGCCACGACCCGCTCCGCGACGAGTGGGTGCTCGTCTCCTCGGGCCGCACCCGCCGGCCCTGGCAGGGCCGGCGTGAGGAGGCCGCCGCGGTCCGCCCGCCCGCCTACGACCCCACGTGCTACCTGTGCCCCGGCAACGAGCGGGCCGGCGGGGTGCGCAACCCTGCCTATCGGGGCACCTGGTCGTTCGAGAACGACTTCGCCGCGCTGCGCCCGGAGACGCCCCCCGGCGCCTGGTCGCAGGGTCTCCTGCGCGCCGAGGCCGAGGCAGGGAGCTGTCGCGTGCTGTGCTACTCCCCCCACCATGACCGGACCCTCGGATCGCTCGCACCTGCCGAGGTCCGCGCGGTCGTCGATCGCTGGGCGGAGGAGAGCGCGACGCTCGGGGAGCGCTGGCCGTGGGTCCAGGTCTTCGAGAACCGCGGTCCGGAGATGGGCGCCTCCAACCCCCACCCCCACGGCCAGATCTGGGCAGGCGAGGCCCTCCCGCGGGACGCGGTGCGCGAGGACCGGACGCAACGGGAGCATCGGGAGCGGACGGGGAGCCTGCTCCTCCGCGACGTGCTCGACCAGGAAGCCGGCGGGCCGCGGATCGTGGACGAGAACGACGGGTGGGTCGTGCTCGTCCCCTTCTGGGCGACCTGGCCCTACGAGATCCTCCTCCTGCCCCGCTTCCCGGCCGCCCGTCTTCCCGAGCTCTCCGGGGAGCAGCGCGATGCGCTCGGCCGGATCGTGCGCGCCCTCTACCGCCGCTACGACGCGCTCTTCGGCCGCCCCCTCCCCTTCTCCTTCGGCTGGCACCAGGCCCCGTTCGGCCGGGATGGCGCGCACTGGCTTCTCCACGCGCATGCCTTCCCGCCGCTCCTGGGACCCGACGTGCGCAAGTTCATGGTCGGCTACGAGCTCCTCTCGGAGGCGCAGCGCGATCTCGATCCGGAGACGGCGGCCGAGCGGCTGCGTGCCGTCGATCCGGGAGAGCGCGCGGGATGAGCGACCCGATCGCCGAGCGCGAGGCATCGCTCCGGCGGCTTGCCGATACGCGTTGGCCCTTGCTCATCGTGGGCGGCGGGATCGTGGGGACCGGGGCACTCCTTGACGCCGCGTCCCGCGGGATCGGGGCCGCGTGCATCGAGCAGGAGGACCTCGCCGTCGGGACCTCATCGCGCTCGTCCCGCCTCATCCACGGGGGCCTGCGCTACCTGGAGCGGATGGAGATCCGCCTCGTGCGCGAGGCGCTCGCGGAACGCGGGCGGCTGCTGCGTCTGGCGCCGCACCTCGTCGCCCTCGAGCCCTTCCTCTTCCCCCTCTACGGGCCACCGGTCCTCCCGCGCCTCTTCTACGGGGCGGGGCTGACCTTCTACGACCTCCTCGGCGCTGCGGCGGATGGCGGACGCTCCCGGCATCTCGGTCGTGGCGCCACGCTGGCCGACGCTCCAGCCCTGCGCCCCGGCGGGCTGCGTGGCGCCATCCGCTACCACGACGGGGTCGAGGACGATGCCCGCCTCGTCATCGCGGTCGCGCGCACCGCGATCCGGCAGGGCGCCACGCTCGCCACCCGGGTGCGCGCCACGGGCCTCCTCACCGGGACGGACGGGAAGGTCGCCGGGATCCGCGCCGTGGACCGGGAGACCGGCCGCGAGCTCGAGATCCGCGCGGATGCCGTCCTGGACGCCACGGGCGTCTGGATGGGGCGGACCGACGCGCCCCTCGGCGGCTCGCGCGTTCCCATCGTGCCCAGCCGCGGGACCCACCTCATCGTCCCCCGCGAGCGGATCGCCGCAGCCGGTGGCGTCACCCTGCGGATCCCAGGCAAGGTCCTCTTCCTCATCCCGTGGCCCGGCTCCTGGATCATCGGGACCACGGACGAGCCGGACAGCGGGCCCCCCGACCACCCGGCCCCCACGCATCACGAGGTTCGCAACCTCCTCGAGACGGTGAACCGGTTCCTCGACGTCGACCTGGGTGAGAAGGACGTTCTCGGCACCTACACCGGGCTCCGCCCGCTCGTGGGCGCTCCCGGGGCGGGTGGGACGGTGCGCGTCAGCCGGGAGCACCGGATCGGCCGGGAGGAGAACGGGCTGACGCGGATCTCCGGCGGGAAGTACACGACCTACCGGCTGATGGCCGAGCAGGCGGTCGATGCCGCGCTCCCCGGCGGCGCCGCGCGCTCCGGGACCGCCGGCCTCCGGCTCGTCGGCGCGCTCACCCCCGCGGAGATGGGTCCCCTCGCGGATCGGATCGCGGCCGAGACCGGCCTCGACCGCGCGCGGTGCGCGATGCTCGTGGCCCGCCACGGCACCGAGGCACCGGAGGTGGTCGCGCTGGGCCGCTCCCTCGGTCTCCTCCGGCCGCTGGGGGGTTCGCTCCACCTCGAGGCCGAGGTCGCCTGGGCGGTGCGCGAGGAGCTCGCCGGCTCGATCGAGGACATCCTGTCGCGACGGATGCGCCTCTCCATGCTCCTCGCCGATCGCGGTGCGGCCATCGCGGACCGGGTGGACGAGATCGCGGGCGCCGAGCTCGGCTGGGATGTCGCAGGCCGCGGGGAGCGTGTTGCCAGCTACCTCGCCGCGGCCCGGCGCGAGCATGATCTCCCCTCCCCCGAGGCGCGGGGGTGAGCGAGCGGCTCGTCCTCGCCCTCGACCAGGGGACGACCTCGTCGCGGGCGATCCTCTTCGGCGCGGACGCGCGGCCCGTGGGCAGCGACCAGCGCGAGATCGCGCAGTCGTATCCGGTCCCGGGGCACGTGGAGCACGATCCGGAGGAGATCTGGGAGAGCCAACTCGCCACGGCGCGCGGGTCGCTGGCCCGGGCGGGGCGCGCTGCCGCGGATGTCGCCGCGATCGGCATCACGAACCAGCGCGAGACGACGATCGTGTGGGACCGGGAGACGGGTGCTCCGGTCGCGCCGGCGATCGTCTGGCAGAGCCGGGTCACCGCCCCGGCCTGCGCGGCCCTCCGCGCGGCCGGCCACGAGGAACGCTTCCGGTCGGTCACCGGGCTCCCGCTCGACGCCTACTTCGCCGGCCCCAAGATCGCGCACATCCTGGACGGCACGCCGGGGCTGCGGCGCCGGGCCGAGGCCGGCGAGCTCGCAGCGGGGACCGTGGACAGCTGGCTCCTCTGGCGGCTCACCGGGGGGCACGTCCACGCCACGGATGTCTCGAACGCCGCGCGGACGCTCCTCATGGACCTGCGCACGCTCGGCTGGGATGCCGCGCTGTGCGAGCTCGTGGGCGTGCCTCCTGTGGTCCTCCCGGAGATCCGCTCCTCCTCCGAGGTCTTCGGCGTGACGGACGGTGCGCTCCTCGGGGCGGAGATCCCGATCGCCGGGATCGCCGGCGACCAGCAGGCCGCGACCTTCGGCCAGGCCTGCCACACCCCCGGGATGGCGAAGGCGACGCTCGGCACCGGGGCCTTCCTCCTGCGCAACACGGGCGAGCGGATCATCCCGTCGGCGCACGGCTCCCTCACCACCGTCCTGTGGCAGCTCGGGCCCGGCGCCGAGCCGGCCTATGCGCTGGAAGGCGCCGTCTTCATCGCGGGTGCGGTGGTCCAGTGGCTGCGGGACGGTCTCCGGGCGATCGGAAGCTCCCGGGACGTGGAGGCGCTTGCTGCGGAGGGGCCGCCCGAGGAGGGTCTCTACCTCGTTCCGGCCTTCACGGGGCTTGGGGGACCGCACTGGGACCCCGATGCACGCGGCCTGCTCATCGGGATCACACGCGGCACGGGGCTCCCCCAGATCGCCCGCGCCGCGGTCGCCTCGATCGCGCTCCAGGTGCGCGATGTCCTCGAGGCGATGGCGGGCGATGCGGGTGCCCCGCTCGGCGCGCTGCGCGTGGACGGGGGCGCCGCCGCGAACGACGCGCTCCTCCAGCTCCACGCGGATCTCCTCGGTGTTCCGGTGGAGCGGCCCACGGTCACCGAGACGACCGCTCTCGGGGCTGCCTTCCTCGCCGGGCTGGCGACCGGCGTGTGGGGGTCGCCGGCCGAGATCGCCGCCACCTGGCGGCTCGATCGGCGCTTCCTCCCAACGATGGCCGAGGATGAGCGCCGGCGCCTTGTCGCCGGCTGGCATGCCGCGGTCCGGCGCTCGCTCGGCTGGGAGCGCGACCGGCGCGCCTGACCCGGAACGGATCGACCCCCCGGTCACCCGGGGGGTCGATCGCATGGTCTTCGCGGGGGGCCCGAGCCCCGGGATCAGGGGTAGACGAAGGTGTCGCTGTAGATGATCGTGCGGTAGTTCTCCGCCTTCGTGCCGATGACGATCACCTGGTAGCTGTGGTTGGAGAGGAAGGTCGCCACCTGCGGCTGGATCACCGGGTTGCCGGTCGCGGACGCGAGCGCCGCGAGGATGTACAGACCACCGTCTCCCGGCAGGGGGAGCGTCGTCTCCCCGCGACCGAGGCCGAGCGCGACCGGTCCGGCGGTGGGGTACTCGTTGATCGCCGCAGCCCACACGTCCACGCGCGGCGCCTTGGCGGCATGGGTGACCTGGAGATAGATCGGATCCGCCGGCCCCACGTAGCCCTCGCGGAAGTTCACCCACTTCATCGTTACGGGCTTGCCGGACTCGAGGGCGAAGAGGATGGAGACACTCTTGGATCCCGACATCACGACGCTGGCGCGCGCGATGAGCTCACCGGTGCAGTCCCCGCCGGAACGGGCGCGGGCCTGGATCAGGTGACGACCATCCTCGAGGTCGTACCGGAAGGAACGACCGTAGTTGAAGACCTTCCGAACGGCGACCCCGTCGATGCACACCTCGACCGTGGCATCGGGGATCCCGTGGGAGATCCAGACGTGGGGGGACTCGGGCTGGGCACCGGCAGCGACCGGCGGCGCGCCCGCGGAGAGGGCTGCCAGCGCCAGCGAGAGCGTGACGGCGACCCTGCGCGTGATCCTCATGGATATGACCTCCTGCGATCGTTCTGCGCCGCAACACGGCAGCGACGTGGGGGGATGCTGCCACAGATCACCGAGCCGTGAGGGCCGGAGGGCACATCACCCGGGGTCTGCACCGCCTGCCGTCCAGGCCGGCTCCCCGTCCACGAAGGTGATCGACGGCCGGCAGGTGGCGAGCGCGCCCCCGGGCCGGACCTTCTCGCGGAGCGCCGCCAGGGGGATGACGATCGCATCCGCCCGGTCGCCCACCCTCAGCCTCCCCTCGTCCCGGACGCCGAGCGAGCGCGGAGCCCCACGGGTCGCCGCCCGGAGCGCCGCGCTCAGCGGGAGCGCGTGGTGCGCTGCGAGCGGGCGGTCATCGCCTCCCACGCGGTGGACGGACGCCGCGATCCCGGGCCACGGATCCGGCGGCTCCACGGGGGCGTCCGTGCCGAAGGCGATCACGCCGCCGGCCCGCGCCAACGGGCTCAGCGGGAAGGCGCCCTCGGTTCGCCCTCCCCAGGCGGCCCGTGCGGCCGGGGCGTCCGTGATGAGATGGCAGGGTTGCACGGAGGCGACCACCCCGAGCGCCGCGAACCGCTCCCGGTCGGCGCGAGCGACGAGCTGCGCATGCTCGATCCGGTGCGTCGCCCCACCCACGCGCGGCAGGTCCGCGAGGAGATCGAGCGCCACCCGCACGGCGCGGTCGCCGATGGCGTGGGCCTGGGTGGCGATCCCGGCCCGCGCGGCGCGGCCGGCCAGGCGTGCGAGCTCGGCGGGCTCATGGAGGAGGAGGCCGATCGGCCCCACGGCCGGGGGCCCCGCCGGATCATCGTCTTCCCACGGGGCGAGGAGGGCTGCCGTCCGGGAGCCGAGGGATCCGTCCGTGAAGAGCTTCAGCCAGCCGTCGCGGTAGCGTGCGGCCCGCCCCTCCGTCTCGCCTCGGCCCGTGCGAAAGCCCGATGCGATCGCGATCTCCAGCTGCTCGGCACGGATCGACCCGACGACGCGCAGGGGAAGCAGACCCTCGGCCGCCAGCCGGCGGTAGAGCTCCGGTCCACCTGCGAGATCGGGACCCGGCACGACCTCCCCGGGATCGTGGACCGTGGTGATCCCGAGGGCGAGGAGCGTGGCCGCGTACCGCCGCACCGCCGCCTCCCGGACCGCGCCACCGGGGCGCGGGATCGCCGGGTCCACGAGGGTCGCCGCCTCCTCGAGCAGGACGCCCGTCGCGTCCCCGTGCGCATCCCGCACGATCCGCCCTCCCGGCGGGTCGGTGGTCCCTACCCCGATCGCCGCCATGCGCATCGCCGTCGCGCTCACCCAGCGCCCATGGTGATCCGCGGACCAGAGCGCGACGGGCCGGCCGGGCGTCACCCGCTCCAGGTCATCGGCGCAGGGCGATCGCCCCAGGGCGTCGAGCGACCAACCCGCCCCCAGCAGCCACCCGTCCGTGTCGCCCCTGGCCCGGAGGCGCGCATCCGCCGCAGCGAGCGCGGCGAGCACCGTGTCCGGGCCCCGCAGGCCGCGCAGATCGACCTGCTCGGCGGCCAGGGCCGCGTCCACCAGATGGAGATGCGCGTCCGCGATGCCCGGGAGGAGGAGGTGATCGGGCGGGATCCGGGTGATCGCCGTCCGCGCGCCGCGGAGAGCGCCGAGCTCCGACGCCGGACCCGTGGCCACGACGCGGCCGTCCCGGATCGCGATCCCCTCGCTCCAGCGGCGGCCGGCGCCACCCGGCTCGAGGAGGACCGGCCCGAGGATGATCCGGTCCGCCGGTCCGTGGCCCGGCCCGATCACACCGGGGGGCCGGCGAGCAGCCGTGCGAGCTCGCTTCCGTGCAGCCCGGCCCCCAGACCGAGCGCGAGCGCGATCCGCGCCTTGGAGGGAACGAGCGTGCCGCAGGGAAGCGCACCGGCGGCACGCCAGCGGGCGCCCGCCCCGGGGAAGCCATACGCGCCGCTCGCCCGGCCGGCCGCCACGCGCGAGGCATGGACGACCGGCAGCCCCGCCGCCATCGCTTCCTCCGCGGCGGCGAGGATGTCCGGGTCGCCGTTTCCCGTCCCGGTGAGGGCCACCACGATCCCACGGGCGCCGGCAGCGATCGCCCAGCGGAGGGGCGCTCCATCCATCGCCGCCGTGACGGTGACGATGGGGATCGGGCCCGGGACCGACGGCGGCAGAGCACCGAGCCGGCGCCGCGGACCTCGCGCCCGATCAAGGTGGACGATGGCGCCCTCCACCCGTCCGACCGGTCCGACGTTCGGCGCGCGGAAGGTGTCCACGGCGTGGGTATGCGTCTTCAGCGCGTCATCCGCCGGCAGGATCGTCCCGTCCAGGACCACGAGGCAGCCGGCATCCCGCAACCGGGGATCGGCCGCCACGCGCACCGCGGCCGTCAGGTTCGCCGGCCCATCCCAGGCCGGATCGCCCGCGTTCCGCATCGCCCCGGTGACCACGACAGGTGGGCCGTCCCCGGAGAGGAGATCCCAGGCGAAGGCCGTCTCCTCGATGACATCGGTCCCCTGCACCACCACCACACCCGCCACCTCCGGGTCCGCCTGAGCCTCCCGGATGCGCGTCGCGATGTCGAGGATCTGCGGGAACCCGAGATGCGATGCGGGGACGAGGCCCCAGTCGACCGCCTCGAGCTCGGCGATCCCGTCCAGGCCGGGCGTCCGCTCCAGGATCCGGGCCCCGGAGAGGGCGGGGACGGCGGCACCGGTGACGGGATCGGGGAGCATGGAGATCGTCCCGCCGGTGAAGATCACCCGGACGCGGGGCAGCGCAGGCGCGCTCATCCGTCCACCCCCGGTCCGTCCGTCCCGGTCCCGGACGGGTCCGGATGCGGACCGGCGACCCCGGGGATGACGCGACTGGCCGGGCGGATCGGCGCGTCGGGATCGTCCGCCAGGTAGCGCAGCCGGACCGGGCGCATGAGCGTGGAGCTCGTGGTCGCCACCGTGATGGGGTCCGTGCTGCCGAGCTGGGTCGTCACCCCGGTACCGCTGATCGGCGTCCCGAGGAACCACGATCCCACCGCCGTGGCAAGGACGACGAGCGCGCTTGCGGCGATGACGGCGGGCGTCCCCACGAGATCGGCCACCGGCCCGACGATGATGATCGGCAGGAAGCTGGCGAGGCTGACGAGCGTGTTCAGGACCCCGAAGACCCGCCCCCGGACCTCCGGGGGAAGCTCCTCCTGCAGGGCGGTCTGCGCGGGGACCGCGACGAACGCGTAGGTCACGCCCGCGACGAACGCCGTGCCGATGACGACAAGGAGGAGCGTCTGGGGATCGCCCTGGACGAGCTCCTGGGCGAGCGCGAGCCCGAGGAGAGAGAGGGCGAGGACGACGAGCCCGGCCTCGATGAGCCGTCGGCGGCTGAACCGCTCCCCGACCCGGCCGAGGAGGACGATCCCCGCCACCAGCCCGGCCCCGAGCGGCATGACGATGACGACGAAATCATCCGAGGAGAGCCCGAGCACCTGTTCCGCGAAGGCCGGCCCGAGCGTCCCCAGGACGCCGATCAGGGAAGCCGTGATCGCGAGGTAGGCGAGCGACCAGAAGATGCTCCGGTGGCGCCGGATGTAGACGAGCCCCTCGCGGAGCTGGGAGAAGGTCGCCCCGATCGCCTTCTCCGCCTGGTCGACCGGCGGCCCTTCCACGCGTTCCTCGCGACCCGGGGGCGCCTTGGGGAGGATGACGAGGACGGCGCCGGCCGCGAGGTAGCAGATCGCGACGATGAGGATGACGAGCTCTGTCCCGAGGAAGCGGTTGAGCAGCGGACCGAGGACCGCGAAGCCGAGGGCGAAGGAGGCCTGGAGGCCGAAGATGAAGAGACCGTTCGCGGTGAGCAGCTGGCTCCTGGGAACGACGAGCGGGATCATCGCCGTCTCCGCCGGCGCGAAGAAGGTGGAGAGCGTCGCCACGATCACGGTCACCGTGTAGATGACCGCGAGCTGGTCGTCGAGGAAGATGAGGGGGATGAAGAGGAGGCCGCGGAGGAGGTTCGTGGAGATGAGGATCGCCCGGCGGTCGTAGCGATCCACGAAGACGCCGGCCACCGCGCCGAAGACGACCGCGGGGACGAGGAAGGTGAGCAGGAGGACGCTCACCGAGGTGTTCGTCCCCGTCAGGTCGTAGACGAGGATCGTGAGCGCGAAGAGGACGATATTCCCGCCGACCTGCGTCAGCACCTGGGAGGCGAAGAGGGCGAGGAAGCGCGGGTTCGCGATCACGCTCCGCGCGCCGCGCAGGTCACGCCCGTCGTCCGTGATCACCGCGTCGTCCACCTGGTCGATGACGGGCCGCTCCATCCTCAGGCCTCCGTGGCGCCGGTGAAGCGGAAGCTGCCGATGCGCACCGCGGGGGCGAGGACGACACCCGGATCCATCGCGACGAGCCGGCGCTCGCGGCCGATCGCCTCGATCCCCACGAGCGCGTCGAGGTAGCTCTGGGTGAAGCGCAGGTCCCGCACGGGGCGGGTGATCGCCCCGTCCTCCACGAGGAAGCACCCGTCCCGGGTCATCCCCGTGACGAGCGCGAGGCGCGGATGGACAGGGTTCGTGTAGTGGAAGCGCCGGATGTAGAGGCCCCGCCGGATCGGGCGCAGCAGGTCGGCCTCCGCCGCCTCGCCTGCCGACATCGCGAGGTGGCGCGGGACCGGACCCCAGGGGTTCGGGGCCGGCAGGCCGTGTCCCGTCGAGGCGCGTCCGGCGCGGCTCGCGGTGCCGAGGTCATGGACCACGGCGCGGCAGACGCCCCGCTCCACGAGGGTGACGCGCTCGGTCGGTGAGCCCTCGTCGTCGAAGGAGGCCGGGAGAAGCCCCGGATCGCGGGCGTCATCCACGATCGTCACCCCGGGCGCCCCGATCGTGGTCCCGGGGACCGCGAAGGAACGCCCTTCCTCGAGCGCGAGCCCGGAGAAGCCGAGCAGCCCGAGCGTGAAGATCAGATCCGCCACGGCGTACGGACCGAGGACGACGGGCAGATCGCAGGGACCCAGGTCGGTCGCGCCGCCCCCGCGTGCCGCCCAACGACCGGCCTCGTCACCGAGCGAGCCGGGGTCGATCGCACCAGGTCCGCTGCCGACCGCTTCGGCATAGCCGGTCCCGCCGTCCGGGTGGCGCATCACGGTGAGGACCCGGGTCCGGCTGCGTCGCTCGGCCGCGGAGCAGCCGTTCGTCGTGGCGATCGCGACCGTTGCCCGATCCTCCTCCCACGATCCGAAGCCGACGGCCCCGTGCGCCGCTCCGGCAGCGACGAGCCGCGACACCCCGTCCGCTCGCGCCTCGGGATCGGAGGTCCCGGCGCCTTCCGACCAGGCACCCTCCACCGGCGCGATCTCCCGCGCGCCCGCGAGGACCGCAGGCGGTTCGAGCCGGGGAGCGAGGCGCGCCAGCCGCACGGCCCGATCGGCCAGCTCGGCGAGCCGCTCCGGGGTGGAGGCGTCGCCGGATGCGATCCCCATCCGGCCGTCCACCAGCGCGCGCAGACCGACCTCGGTCCCGTCTGCGGCGACGTTCTGGTGGATCGCACCGTTCGCGAAGCGCGTGAGCGCCGCGTGGCTCTCCTCGACGCGTGCCTCCCCGTCATCCGCGCCGGCCTTCCGCAGCGCCGTCACCCCGGCCTCTGCAAGGTCGCGTATCCGGGCCACGCTCTCCGGGGTCACGATCGTCCCACTCCCACGTCCACGTTCCGGAACCGGGCGCCGCTCGCCCCGTGGCCCACGATCATCGACTGCACGGGTTCCCCCTTGCCGCAGTTCGCGAGCCCGTTCATCACGTAGGAGCGGGCATCGCCGATCGCGTCGCACGACGCCCAGAACGAGGGGGTGTGCCCCGCGTAGGTGGGGTTCCGGTAGAGCCGGCCGAGCTTCCCACCGCGGATCTCCCGCGCGATCTCGGTCGCGAACTGGAAGCTGAGCCGGCGATCGTCGATGCTCCAGCTCCGGTTCGTCGCGAAGTAGATCCCGTCGTCGGTCTCCGCGATGATCTCCTCGAGGCTCCGCCCGGGGACCGGCTGGAGGTTGATGTTCGTCATCCGGATGAGCGGCAGCCGGTCATGGCCGTCTGCGCGCATCCCCCCGCTGCTCCCGCGCCCGATCCGGGGCGCCGTCTCCCGGCTCGTCTGGTAGCCCACGAGGATGCCGTTCCGGACGAGCTCCACGCGTTGTGCCGCGACCCCCTCGTCGTCCCAGCCGAAGCTGCCGGCGCCCCCCGCCTCCGTCGCGTCCGCGACGAGGGTCACGATCTCCGACCCGTAGCGGAAGCCCTGCTCGAGACGGTCCGTGGTGAGGAAGCTCGTCCCCGCGAAGCTCGCCTCCGTGCCGTAGACGCGGTCCAGCTCGGTGGGGTGACCGCAGCTCTCGTGGACCTGGAGGGCGAGCTGGGCCGGATCGAGGACGATCGTGCGCCGGCCGGCCGGGAGCGGCGGAGCCTGGAGCAGCTCCACCGCCTCCGTGCCCACCCGCTCCGCGTTGCCGAGCAGATCGAGCCCGCGGACGTATTCGTACCCGGCGCTCCGGTAGCCTCCGCCGGCATCCGGCCACGACCGCCGCTGATGCTCGTCTTCCGCGACGGCGTTCGCCTCGATCGCCGCCCCCGTGTGGGTGAGGACCTGGCTGGTCGCCGAGCCATCGGTGGCGGCGTACTCCTTCCACTCGCGGCGGGCGGTGGAGAGTGACTCGGTGAACGCGACGCCGGGGACCCCGCGCATCGCCTCGTCCGCGGCCGCAAGATCGGCGATCCGTTCCTCGAGCGGAACGGTGAACGGATCGACCGTGCACGGTGTCTCCCAGCGTCCGCGGGCCGGCGGGCGATCATCCAGCCGGACGGGGAACGGCTGGACGCGCGCGGAGGCACGGGCGATCCGCACCGCGAGGGCCGCCACCCGGTCGATCTCGGCCGGCGCGAGCCGGTCCGTCGCCGCAAAGCCCCAGGCGCCATCCACGAGCACGCGGACCCCGATCCCCTCCCGGTCGGAGATCGTCAGTCCGTCGATCCGGCCGCTGCGGATCGTGACCGTCTCCTCGCGCCGCCGGACGAGCCGGGCGTCGGCGAACGAGGCACCGAGGGACGCGGCGGTGTCGAGCGCGCGCTGGAGGAGAGGCTGCATCGTGCCGGTCAGGATACCGGTCCGTCTGCTCTCCACCCCGGGGGGAGCGGGCCCACCGGTGCCGGGAGCGGCCCGGCGGGCTCGCGTTCCCGCCCACCGATCGCTGCCAGCCAGCCGGCCTCGAACTCCGCGATCCCGATGCCCAGTCCCGAGCGGAAGGCGGCGTCGTCGCCGAGCCCCGCTCCGTACGCGCGGACGACGGCGGCGAGGCCCTCGCGACCCCAGCGGGCGACGAGGTGGTCGATCGCCGAGGCCGAGGTCGCGTAGGCGAGGCTGAAGCGGGACGGGGTGGTGGGGAAGTAGCCGGCAAGGCCGGAGAGGGGGATGAGGGTCCCGGCGCGTGCAGCGCTCTCGACCCGGGCCCGGTCCTCGCTCGTGTAGCCCTCCGTGAGCCAGACCGCGATCCCCTCGTTCAGCCAGCGGGGCGGAGCCGACCAGGGGTTTCGCGTCACCTCGGCGAAGACGAGGTGGGTGAGCTCGTGCGCGACCACGATCCGCACCCAGGGTGAGCCGACCTGCGCCGGTTCGATGAGCGCGTACATCGTGCGGGTCTCGTCGTTCGCCTGACCGCCCACGTTCTCCCGCGTGCCCGGCCCGAGCGCCGCGTAGAAAGCCTCCTCGTCCGCATAGACGAAGAGGTCCACGAGCCCGATCTCGCCGCCTCCGAAGAGCTCCCGTGCCGCGGCCACGGCCGCCACGCCGTCCTCGAGCGCCTGTCGGGCGAACGCATCGTCGCCCTCCGTCCAGTGGAGGGAGATCCCGGTGTCGGTCAGCGTGCGCCACGCGAAGCGCTCGTCCGCCACGGTCACCGTGGCTTCCGGGCTCTCGACCCGCGAGCCATCGGGCAGGAGCGCCCGGAAGCGGAAGCGCCACGTCGTGTTCGGGAGGGTGTGCGAGGGATCGGTCAGCTGCGCCCGGCCGCCGTCCTCGGTCATCGCGGATCCGGCGACCCGGACCTCCCACGGGTCATCCGGCCGGAGACGCCGGAGAAGCTCCACGCGGACGGGCGCCGGTCCGGACCAGGCGGCCTGGAAGACAGCGGGCTCCCCGAGCCGCGCGGTCGCCGTGGGCCCTTCCCAGCGGAACGGTTCCGTGACCCCGGCCGCGGACCCTGTGGCGGCCGCGGGGGTCGCGGTGGCTCCGGGCGCGGCCCCGCTCGCGGGCGCTCCCGCCAGCGAGACCAGGACGAGCGAGACGAGGAGGAGTCGTCGGCCCACGCTCGCTCCCCACGGGTACCGCGTGCTCATCGCCCGTCCGTCCACGCGAGGCCGGAGAAGCGAACGGAACCGAGGCCGCTCGGCTGGGCGCCGGCCAGCCCCTCCCGGGTGAGGGCCCACGTCTCCCCGTAGCGCATCGGGATGACGGGGACCTCGTCCCGGACGATCCGCTGGGCTTCCCGCCACGCCGCAGCCTCGCTCTCGGGATCGGGTGCGCCGGCGGCCGCGGCGAGTGCTGCATCGAAGCGCGCATCGCTCCAGCCCCCCTGGTTCGTGGGGCTCCCCGTCTCCAGGAGAAGACCGAGGAAGTCCTGCGGGTGGGGATAGTCCGCGATCCAGTCGAGCGACCAGAGGTCGGGTGGGTCCGTCGCGATCCGGTCACCGAGCTCGGCAAAGGGGACGACCTCCCGGATCACCTCGATCCCGAGCACCTCCTCGATCGACGCGGCGACCGCCTCGTCCATCTCGCTCCCGGTGGTCGCCATCACGATCGGACCGAGCCCCGCCCCGCCCGGGTGGCCCGCCTGCGCGAGCTCCGCACGGGCGAGCTCCGGGTCGTAGGGCGGCCCAAGGTCGTCGTCGGGACGGAAGGGGATGCCGGGAGGGACGATCGACGTGGCCGCCCGGGCGAGCGGGTCCCGGAGGGTCACGATCCGCTGACGGTCGATCGCGTGGGCGACGGCCCGCCGGACGAGCGGGTCGTCGAAGGGCGGCCGCCGCGTGTTCAGCACGTAGAGCGAGACCG
>Ga0208783_10000421_pt1 | contig 26303 bp, 12 predicted proteins | sample DEB19_08_DNA_2_FD_184529 | JGI IMG/M metagenome (GOLD analysis project Ga0208783, IMG submission 184529) | Aqueous microbial communities from the Delaware River and Bay under freshwater to marine salinity gradient to study organic matter... | ecosystem: Environmental > Aquatic > Marine >...
AGTAGCAATGCGCTTGAACTGGCGCCGGTTTGATCCTGCGGGCTCTGCCTCGAGCAACAGCTTACTGGTCATCTACATCCAACAAAGGCACGCAGACTGAAGCGTGGCTGCTAGAGTTGGGCGTTAACAACAGCGTTCCAGCCTTGGAAGGGCCTCCACGTGGTTCGCAGGGTATCATCAGCTATCAGGCGAAGACGGCAAGCTTCCCGGTCTTCGCGGTGCGCACAGCCACGCTGACGACGCAGATCACTGTGGCCCAGGGCGTGACATCTCTTACAGATGGCCTCAGCACCGTAACCTATGGCAATGTGAATGTCGGAAACACACTCTCGAAAACCTTTACCATCACGAATACCGGCGGTACGCCGCTCGACATCACCGGTGTCACCATTGATGGCACGAATAGTGCCAACTTTTCCGTCACAGCCTCTGCCAGCACTCCTGTTGCAGCGAACAACGGCACCTCTATCTTCACTGTGCAGTTCAATGCCTCCAGTCAGGGCAATAAGACCGCCGTGCTGCACATCGCCAGCAGTGATGCGGGCAATCCGAGTTTCGACATCAATCTTTCTGGCGTGGGCTTTGTGCCGCCGCCGACGATTTCCAACATCACAATCCATCCGATATCACCCACAAGCGCCGATTCAGCAGTTGTGACTGCGCAAGTCACCCCTGGAAGTGGTGGTGGCATCAGCGGTGTGAATTTGACGTATGATCTTGGCGCCCAGGTGTCGGCGGATGTGTTCAAGGAAGTCTTCGCCAATGCGGCGTCAAATAATTGGAACGGCGCTGGAGCACTTAACGCATGGACCACTGTAGGCGCTGGCAACACACGACAGGCCTTGCTGCAATCCAATCGAACACCGGCAATCACGCTGGCGAATGCCACCACGACGAGCGGTAATCCGAATGTGACCTGTGGCAGCACCGTAGGCCTTTGGCCGGGCATGTTGGTGAGCGGTTCGAACATCCCTGTCAACGGAACGACCGCGACAAAAATCGCCTCAATTACAAACAGCACGCAGTTTGTGCTTACGGCGAATGCCACTGCCACTGGAGTGGGTACGCTGATCGTGAATGGCGCTTCCCTGAGCAACTGCACGACTACGGCAGCCAGCACCACGGTGACATGCGACAATACGGGCGGCCTTTTTGCCGGCATGTCTCTGAGCGGCACCGGCTTAGCGAACAATGCCACGGTGGCCTCCGTGACCAATGCGACGACCTTTGTGATGAACGCCGCACCGACTACACCGGCCTCCAGTTTCACGATCACCGCGTCCTGCGCGGCTCTCGAGTTCAATGGAGGCACGGCAGCCGCATCCGCCACGACGACGAATGCGATCAATGCCAGCGGCACCTCCGGTTATGTCGAATTTTATGCTCAAACACGCGACTTGGCTGCGACGAACAATAATGGCTGGACTTTTGATGTGTCTTCCGATGGCGGTGTGACTTGGAACACACGTCTTTCCGAGGATTGGAACTCCAACACAGTGAATCTCGCCAACTGCATTCTCAATACCGCAAACGCCAACGCAGGTAGCAGCACCGTGACTTGCACCAGCACAGCGGGCCTCACCGTTGGGCGCGTGCTATCGGGTCCCATTGTTTACTCGGCGGTGACTTGCGGGATCGTGAGCGGCAGTTCCACTGTGACCTGCACGAATACCACGGGCTTGCAGACGAATATGTTTGTCACGGGCACCGGCATTCCGAACAATACACGCATCGGCACCATCACGGCGAATACGTCTTTCACGCTCATCACGGGCAACAGTCCCGGCACGCTGGTGAATGCCACAGCCAACAGCACCTCGGTTGTGGCTGCCACTTATCTCTCCCCTACGGCCAGCGTCGCGTCGGTGAATGCCAACGGCACCACCTTCACTCTGGACTCGGCCGCTTTCTTCAACACAACCGCGGCTCCCATTGCCCTCGCCGCCACTACATTGAACCACGGTTACTCGACAAAGGCGGACGGTACGGCCCAGCCTTATCGCTACAACCTATCAGGCGCGGAACTCGGCACGAACACCAAGATTCGCTTCCAGTTCACCGGCTACAGCGCAACCGCGCCGACTCGCGCCCCGCGGTTCAACGTCGATGACATCGTGGTGAATACCACGAGCGGTGCGCCGCCTACCGTGGTGACGATGTATGATGACGGTCTGCATGGCGATGGTGCGCTCAATGACGGCATTTGGGGTGGCACGATTCCAGCGCAGGTGAATGGAAGCACGGTGAACTTCACTATCGCGGCGGTCGGCAGTGGTGGTAGCGGCACGACGATATCGAATGCGACAAGCTATACGGTCGCTCCAGCACCGACGATCACCACGGCATCACCTTTGCCGGCTGGAAACACGATCGGGGCCTACTCGCAGACTTTTGCGGCCACAGGTGGTAGCGGCATGGGTTACGTTTGGAGCTTGTTTTCGGGTTCTCTGCCTGCGGGCCTCACGCTGAATTCTTCGGGTGTTTTGAGCGGCACGGCTACTGCTGCAGGCAATTTCAACTTCACCGTCGAAGTGACGGATTCAGCGAATCGAAGCGCCACGAAGGCCTTTTCGCTCGCCATCTCGACGCAGACGCAGCCGAACATCGTGGTGATCATCACAGACGACCAAGGCTGGGGCGACGTGGGTTATCACACGCCTGCGGGCCAGATTCCGATTCAAACGCCGAACATGGACAGCTTTGGTACCACGCGTGCCGGTTCGATCCGTTTAGAGCGATTCTATGCGACGACGGTGTGCTCGGTGACGCGCTCGACCTTCCTTACGGGCCGCAATCCCATACGCCATGCCACGAACAACACGCGCGGCACCGATCTGAGTGAGCACTTGATGCCACAGACGCTAAAGAGCGCCGGGTACCAGACCTTCATGTGCGGTAAGTGGCACATGGGCGGCAGCGATAAGAACACGAATCTCACTACGGTGAACGGCGTGAGCACGCGCATCATCCAAGAAGGCCTTCAATATGCGCCTTTCAATCGCGGCTTTGATTCTCACTACGGCCAGTATTCTGGTGCGATCGACTACTATACGCACTGGAGCGCCGAGACGGAGAACCTCGATCGTCCGGACTGGTGGCTCAATGGCGTTCAGCAGGATGGACCCAGCGAACATACGGATTCCCAGGGAACTGGGGGTTGGTCGCCAAACTTGCTCGCCGATAAAGCCATCTATCACATCCAGAACCGTGATCCATCGAAGCCGATGTATCTGCATCTGGCTTTCAACTCCATCCACGGCCCCGTTTCGGCTCCAGCGAGCTTGATCACCAAATATCAAAACCTCGGTGTGTCCAATACGAGTCGTCGGCTCATCTCCGCAGCTGTGGACGGTATGGATCATGCGATGGGTCGTGTGCTAAATGCACTGGATGTGGCCGGAATCACCAACAACACGCTCATCGTATGGTTTGGCGACAACGGTGGGGATGAGACCAAAGGCTCACTCAACGATCCGTTGCGAGGCGACAAGGGTGACAGCTATGAGGGGGGGCTGCGTGAGGTGGCGGGGATCTCCTTCCCTGGTGTGTTGCCCACAGGCGTGATCAGCCATCAGTATGTGTGGGTGGGTGATTTATTCCCCACCATCTGTTCTGCAGTGGGTGTGACGCCACAGAACACGAAGGCCTTCGATGGCGTCAATGTGTGGCCGAACCTGCTCTCAGCTACCAGCAGCACGACGACCACCTTGCGTCCGGGAAATGCTACTCTCGTTACTGACGCAGCGGCACCGATTGCGATCAACAAATTCACCGATCCGGTGAATGGCGGCACGAAGGACTTCAAACTGCGCCGCTCGCGTGTGGGCAACAACACGGTCAGCGAGCTCTTCAACCTCACCGATGATGAATACGAAACCCTCGATCTCTCTGCGAACAGTGCGTATGCGAGCATTGTCACCACTTTGACGAACAGTATCACCGCGATCAGCGCTGAGAACTTCAGACCCTACATCGGTCCGCCACTTATCACGAACGCGGCTCCTCAAGGCGGAACCATCGAACTTTATGCGCCCTTCACGAGCTACAAAGCTCCATCGGTGCAGTGGCGCAAAAACGGGGTGAATCTAGCCAATAGCGCCACTGTGAGTGGCGCCACCAATTTCACGCAGGTTACCGATTCTACGAATGCACTGGTCACAGGTGCTTACATGGCCAAACTGGTGATATCCAACGTATCTCCAACAGATGCCTCAAGCTATGATGTTGTGGTGACAAATGTTGGCGGCTCCACCACCAGCGAGGTAGGCACTTTGAGCGTCACAATGGCGGCGCCGCAGCTGATGCCACCTGCTTACACGAAGGGCACGAGTATCACATTAAGCTGGTCTGCGGTTTCCAATGCGACCGGCTACACCATTCAGCGCAGCGCCACAGCGGATTTTTCTACGATTCTCGAAACAAAGACCACGAGTGGCACCACAGCTACCTTCACAGGACTCACCAGCAGCACAACGTATTACTACCGTGGCACCGCCACGGATGGCACAAACACCTCGGCCTTCGGTAGCACGGCCTTCTCCACACAGGATGCGAGCATGCCGGTGGTTACCATCAGCGCACCTGCTAACAACACGATCACTACGGCCAGCAGCATGGTTGTTAGCGGAACAGCCTCAGACACGATTTCTCCACTGCTCGGCCTGATGGTGAACGGAGTAGCCGCCGCGACCTCCAATGGCTATGCCACTTGGACTGCCACCGTGCCCCTCACACCGGGCGTGAACACGATCACAGCCACTTCAACCGACAGTGCGGATCAAGGTGGCAACAGCGGCAGCGCAAGCATCAACGTGACTTACAATGCGAATGGTCCCGCTATCGTCAGCGTGTCCACAGGGCCCACTGCACCGACGTATCTCGACCCCACATATGTTCTGGCTCAGATTACACCGCAAAGCGGCACCACACTCAGTCAAGTGCGCGTTTTTTACAATACAGGGGCGCCACTCAGCACGATAGTATGGAAGGAGTCTTTTGCCAACACGTCGTCGAACAACTGGAACGGTGCTGGCGCTCTTAATTCATGGAGCACCATTGGCGCAGGCAACGTGCGTCAGGCGATCAGCAGCTCCAACCGCACCTCCATCAGTCTTACAAGCGCGGCCACAACAAGCGGCAGCACATCCGTGACTTGTGCTAGCACCGCGGCGCTTTGGCCCGGCATGTTGATTACCGGTCTAGGCATTCCCGGCAGCATTAATGGTGCGCAGGTCGGCAACACCACCGTGGCGTCCATCACCAGCGCAACGAGTTTTGTGCTCTCTCAAGCGGCCAATGCAACGGCTAGCGGACTCACACTCACGGCATGTGGTGTCACTTTGACCAACGCCACTACCACTTCTGCCAGCACCACGGTGACGTGCGACAGCACCGCGGGCCTCGTCAACGGCATGTCGCTCAGTGGCACGGGTTTGGCAAACAATGCCACGGTTTCATCCGTGACCAATGCCACTTCTTTTATCATGAGCGCCGCGCCCACGACACCGGGAACTGCACTTACCTTGAGCGCCTCCTCGGCGGCGGCCGAGTTTAATGGCGGCACAGCAAACCTCACAGACTCCATGTTCACCACCACGAACGCCATCGACACCACAGGCACGAGCGGTTACATCGAGTTCTATGTTCAGACACGCGATCTCTTCGCCCAAAACAACTGCGGATGGACCATGCAGGTCTCGTCTGACAATGGCGCGAGCTGGAACACACGTCTTTCCGAGGATTGGAACAGCGAAACGGTTTCGCTCAACAACGTGGTGCTGAACTCGGCCGGCGCGACCGCTGGTAGCACGACAGTGACTTGTGCCAGCACTGCGGGGCTTGCTACGGGCCAGAGCGTGCTCGTTAGTCCTGTGAATTTGACCATCGGCATCACCAATGGTCAAAGCACTGCTACGTGTGCGAACACCACGGGCCTTGTGGAAGGCATGTTCATCACCGCCACCGGCATTCCGAACAACACGCGTATCGGGACCATCACACCGAACGTGTCCTTTACACTCGTAACGGGCACCACGGCAACACTGGTGAACGCCACGGCAACGAACGCTGCCGCCACTGCCGCCGCGAACTACTTTGCCGGGAATGCGACAGTCAGCAGCATCACGAATGCCACTACCTTTGTGCTTAACACTGCAGCGTATGCTAACACGAGCACCACACCCATCGCTACAGTCTATGCCACCACCGTGAATCATGGCTTTCAGCTCTTTCATTATGATTTAGCGGGCGCGGAACTCGGCACGCAGACAAAGATCCGCTTCCAAGCCGCTGGCTACACCGCCACATCGCCCACACGCTCTCCTCGGATCAGCATTGATGACATCGTCATTGCTACCACGGCTCCGCCTCCAACTCTCACGCTCACCATGTTTGATGATGGCAATCACGGTGATGGCGCAGCTAACGACGGTCTCTGGGGCTCGACCATTCCCGCGCAGATCGGTGGCACCACAATTCAGTTCACCGTTACCGCAACGGATAGCAACAGCGCGAGTTCCACAAGCCCAGGCACTGGCAACTACACCTACACAGTGAACAACCTGCTCACCGATGCCACCATCCTTGGCGCGGAATTTCTCACCCTGCCGAAGTCGGACGGTGTGACTTTGAATCTCATCACCGCAGTCAATCAGGATGCCTATGTTGAGTATGGCACACAGCCAGGCAAGTACACAGCTACCACCACGCCTGCGACGTTCAACATTGACAATGCCAAGCCTGAATTCAAAAACCCCATCCGCATCCCTATTACTGGTTTGCAGCCTGACACCGAGTATTACTACCGCGTGCGTCATCGCAATGTCGGCGCACCGTTTTACAACGCCCGTGGTGAGCGCAGTTTCCACACGGCGAGGCCTCGCGGCACGACCTTCACCTTTACCGTCACCGCAGATCCGCACATCGATGTGAACACCGATATGCAGCTCTTCTGGCGTGCGATGGCGAATATTAGCCTAGATCAACCGGACATCCATTTGGACGTGGGCGACATCTTCATGACCGACAAGCTTGATGATGGCCTGCTCGGGGTGCCGCCGAAGTGGGGAGGCGGTGTCACGATCAACCAGACGAGCATCAACAACCGTGCCATCATCTTCCGCAATGCCTTCGAGCGCGCCTGCCACAGCATTCCGTTTTTCTTTGGGTTGGGGAACCACGAGGCGGAATATGGATACCTTTTCAACGCCGCTGCTGACAAGCAGAACAATGTCCCAGCTTGGGATTTAAAGGCACGTAAAGCCTTCTACCCTGCCCCCACGCCGGACACTTTCTATAACGGCAATCCAACGCCTAAGGATTACGCCGGCGGAACGCTTGGCTTATTGGAAGACTACTACGCCTTCGAATGGGGTGAGGCGCTCTTCATCATGCTCGATCCCTTCTGGAACACTCTGGCGAACCCGAACTCCTCCAACGACGCGTGGAAATGGAGCCTTGGCAAAGTCCAGTACGACTGGCTGCGTGATACGCTGAAAAATAGCAGCGCCAAATACAAGTTCGTTTTCATGCATCACATCGTCGGCGGTAGCACCCAAGCTGTCATCAACGGTACACCCACTGCGCAATATGCCGCACGCGGTGGCATCGAAGTTTGCGACAAATACGAGTGGGGCGGCAAAAACGCTGATGGTAGTGCTGGATTCGCGGCCAATCGTCCCGGCTGGGACATGCCCATCCACGACTTGCTTGTGCAAAACAAGGTCAACGTCGTCTTTCACGGCCACGACCACCTGTACGGCTACCAAGTCAAAGATGGCATCGTCTATCTCGAATGTCCGCAGCCCGGCACCCCCAACTACACCAGCCTCGGCAGTGCGGTAGACGGCCAATACGTCAATCTCGGCGCCAACAGTACAAGCTACCTGCTGCCGAACAGTGGTCATATTCGCGTCACCGTGGGTCCCGACCAAGCCTTGGCCGACTATGTGAGGAGTTACCGCACCTCCTTGGACCCGATGCCGCCCGATGCCACGAGTGTTTTCAATGACGAAACTCCCACGCGCATCAATCGCAGCGTCTCCCATAGTTTTGTTCTATCGCCCAAGCCCAATCCACCGATGGAAATCGCCAATGTCGCACCCGGCCAAGTCGGCCTACGCTGGAATGCGATTCCCAACAAAACTTACCAAATTCAATGGAGCACGGATTTGGTGAACTGGACGACCATCGAAACAGTGACCTTCACCAACACGAACACGAATGCGACTTATACCGACTCTCTGCCGGCTCGGATCAACGGCCAGCGCGCCTTTTATCGGGTGATGTGGAATCCGTGAGAGTGAGAATAGGGTGAAGGTGGTCTAGCCGCATGAAGATGTCGAGTTCGGCCGCGGGTCAGCGTAGTCTGGTAAGATCATGCTCACCCCTGAATCAGTCACCGCCATCCTGCTTACCGAGCGCAGGTCACTCACGGCGTTCTTTGCCAGTGTGACACGGGATTTTCATCTAGCAGAAGATGTCTTTCAGGATGTTTGCGTGAAGGCGGTTGCTCGGGCGGAGATTTTCGACACAACGGCACATCTGATGAACTGGGCGAGGCTGGCCGGGAAAAATCGTGCCATTGACATCCTGCGGGTGCGCGACGGGCGTTACGTCGGCCTCAGCGATGAAATGCTGTCTCTCTTGGCCCAAGACTGGCCGGATTTATCGACGGCTGATGTGATGCAGGAGGCGCTGGATCACTGCATCACACACATCACGGCAAACAACCGCGAACTGCTGCGACTGCGCTATTTTGAAAGTCGCAACTGCAGCGATGTGGCTGCCATCATGGGCCGCAAAATCGAGACAATCTATCAAGCCCTCGCCCGCCTGCACAAAACCCTTGGCGATTGCATCCGCGGCCGCCTGCGAACTGAATCCCCCTCATGAACACAAACGACTTTGTCCATTTACTCATGCGCTTTCAGGACGGCGCATTAACGGCTGATGAACTAGTGATGTTTGAAGCTGCGATGCGTGATGATTCTGAGAAGCGTCGGATGTTCGCAGAGACGCAGCTTCGCTCGATAGCGCTGCATGATCGCTTCAGACAGGAAGCTTTTCGAGTGGAGTCTGCTCCCATCAGAAAAACAACATGGATTACACGTTCCATTCCTGCGATGGCAGCCGGGCTTGTCATCGGTCTTTTCAGCGCTTCGATTGTCTGGGCTATCTCTTCTCCCCAAGCGACCACCGAGAGACTTTCTTCACTCCTCAACGGCTCTTTCGATGAAGATCGTCTGGAACGCGGTTTTCCGCGGCAGACAGGCTTTTGGAGCGGGGATGAAGCCACGATTCGCGATGGCCAACTGCACTTCATCAGCCCCGGAAGCGATTCGAGTGATCCCACAGGCCGTGCGATTTCCTGCGATGTCTTCCAACTCGTCGATCTGCGCCCGCTACGAGCCAACCTGAGCCCGGACGGCGATTCCCTACTCGAGCTGAGCGCTGAATTTCTCGATGCTCGCCCGCCGAACTCGAAGCCGTCCGTATCTTTCTTTGGCCAGCTCTATCTTTTTTCGGGTGATCCCGGATCTTTACATCAAACTTGGCCACAAAGCATCCCAGAGGCCCTTGCCAGTGGCAGTGCCCAAGTCACGACGCTGGGATTGGATGCTAAAGGCAAACGCACCCTGACTGCAAAATGTCTGATTCCCGCTCTGGCGGATTTCGCTATCATCCAGATTGCTGCCCGGCCGAACCTTCGACCTGCCAAGCTCGAAAAGCTCTCGGCTAACAACGTGAAACTCACGCTCAAAACACAACCGCATCTGCCTGAGCGCATTGTGCAGCGCCTTCACGAGAATTGACAGCACGCCCCCCAGATCTTCTCACGCTGGACGACATCTATCTCTCACCCGCAAGTCATCTGGTGCCTGTGGACAGGCTGAAGCGTCTTTGGGCCGGTCACTCTGCTCGTAGCCCTTGCATCACCATCTCGCGAAAGACGCGGACGTGGGAGAGTTCGTGGCGGCCTTTAGGGTGGAGGAGGGCGACATGATCATAGCCGAGAAAATTGGACACATCGCGGTGAATGAAGTGGGCGTTCAAGTCGGTGGGCACGTGCAGGGCCTGTGTGGCGGGTCGTGTCAAGACGGCGATGCCCATACCGAGAGCCACGTAGTTGAGGATGGAGGTGACGTTACCTGCGGTCATGATGACGTTCACTTGGTCGCTCAACCCGGCTTTGGCGATGAGGTGGTCAAACTGCATGCGGGAACTGGAATCCTCTCCGGCGAGGATGAGCGGCTGCTTGACGATGTCGCGTAGCTTGGGTGCTTTGATCTTGGCAAAGGGATGGCTTTCGAGGCACACGACCTCGAAAGGATAGCGCACGAGCGGTGTCGCTTCGAAGCGGGTTGGTATCACCACACCGTGCGGAGTGCCGACGACGGCGAGGTCCGCCTTTTCGGCCTCGAGGAGCTGCCACGCGATGCGCGAGGGTGCGTCAATGAGTGAGAGCCGCACCTGGGGATGGGTTTCGCGGTAGTGGGCGATGACATGACGCATGGGGCTGTTGAGCATGGTGGCGGGTGCGGCCACGCGCAGGTGCCGCTCGGCTTTGCCATGTTGATCTTGAAAGACTTTCTTCAGCGAGTCGAACCCCTCCACCAGCGGCGCGGCGAGGTCCAGCAGCCGTTCGCCGTCCTCGGTGAGTCGCACGTCATGGCCTTTGGCGAAGACGAGTTGCACACCGTAGTCGTCCTCCAGCGCCCTCACTTGTCGCCAGACGGAGGGCGTGGCCATGCCAAGGCTCCGTGAAGCGGCGGCGAAGGTGCCGTGCTTCGCGATTTCAAAGAGGGCGCGGATTTGGCGGAATCGCACTTCCTTGAAGTAGCGGCGGGCATCAGAAGTCTTGGCACTGCGTTTGGAGTTCATTGCTCTGAGAGTAACGGCCATTAGGAAAATAGTCTCACAAGCGTATGAAAAAGAAGGGTCAAACCCCTGTATTTTCTTGTGTGCTGTCACGCCCGTCGCTCGCGCGACTTTTTTACAAGCCCCCCATGAAGCTCATCGCCCTGCTATTGATCCCGATCGCCGCATCTGCGGCGGATCGTGTGCTGACCTTCGAACGCGATGTGCGTCCGATCGTGAAGGCCCATTGCACCCACTGCCATGGCGAAGAAGAAAAGCCGGAGGGCGGCGTCGATCTGCGTCTGCGGCGCTTCATGGACGAGATCGTGGTCGTGGGGCATCCTGAAAAGAGTAGGATCATCGAGGTCATCCGCAGCGGCGAGATGCCGGAGAAGGGCAAACCGCTCAACGAGGCGCAGATGAGTGTGATTGAGAAATGGATTGCCCAAGGCGCGAAGACTGCGAAACCCGAACCCTTGGTGCCGGCACCCGGGGCGGTTATTTTGGATGAAGATCGCGAGTATTGGGCCTTTCAGCCGGTGCAGCGGCCTGTGGTGCCGAAAGCCGCGAACACACGAACCGCCGTGGATGCGTTTGTTTCGGCCAAAATGGCGGAGAAGGGTCTTTCGATGGCTCCAGAGGCGGATCGGCGCACCTTGATCCGTCGTGTGACGTTGGATCTCACGGGGGTGTTGCCTAAGCCAGAGGAGGTGGAGGCATTTGCAGGTGATCCTTCACCCATGGCCTATGAGCATCTGGTGGAGCGTTTGCTGGCTTCCAAAAGCTATGGCGAGCGCTGGGCGCGGCACTGGCTGGATGTCACCGGCTATGCGGACTCGAATGGCTACACTGAGGCGGACAGTGTGCGTCCGCATGCGTGGCGGTTTCGTGATTATGTAATCCGCTCGTTGAATGAGGATAAGCCGTGGGATCAGTTCATCCAAGAGCAGCTCGCGGGTGACGAGCTCGCCGGCGCAACTCATGGGGATTACCAGCAGGCCGTGCTCGATGGGAAACGCACGGATCAGCTCATCGCTACCGCTTTCCTCCGCATGGCCCCCGATGGCACGGGAGACACCGTGGATGATGCGAAGCTCGCGAAGAACAACGTGATTGCTGAGCAGATCAAGATCCTTGGCTCTTCTCTCATGGGATTGACACTCTCCTGCGCCCAGTGCCATGATCATCGCTACGATCCGATCACTCAGGCGGACTACTATCGCCTCCGCGCTATTTTTGACCCCGCCTACAACTGGGAAAACTGGCGTGCCCCCAGCAGCCGCCTCTACTCACTCTACTCGCCAGAGGAACGTGCCAAGGCCGCCGAGATCGAGGTGAAGGCCAAGGAGATTGAGGCCGAAGCGCGTGCTATGTCGAAGGAGTTCCTCGACGAAATTTTCGAAGTCGAGATCAAGAAGGTGCCGCAGGCCGAGCAGGCTGCGTTTCGTGTCGCTCGCGACACGCCGACTGCCAAGCAGACTCCGGAGCAGAAGGCGCTTATCAAAAAGTATCCTTCGGCGCTCGCGACCTACTCGCTCGATCTTTACGACAAAAAGAAGCAGGATCTCGTCGATGCCAAGATGGCTGAGGCGACCAAGCTACGTGCCACGAAGCCTGCAGAAGGCTTCGTGATGGCGCTCACCGAAGTCAAAGGCCAGGTGCCGGTGTCCAAGCTCTTCAACCGCGGCGATCATGAGCAGCCGAAAGCCGAGGTAAAACCCGGCGAGCTCAGCATCCTTGCCAGCCCGATGATCGAGCCTTTCAAAGCGGTGCCAGTGAGCAGCGGATCGAGCGGGCGGCGCCTCGCCTATGCGCAGTGGCTCACGAGCGGCAAGCATCCGCTGACGGCTCGTGTTCTCGTGAATCGCTTCTGGATGCATCACATGGGGCGCGGCCTCGTTAACACACCCGGTGATTTTGGTCGCCAAGGCGAATTACCCTCGCATCCGCAGTTGCTTGACTACCTTGCGGATGAATTCGTAAAGAGCGGCTGGAAGTTGAAGCCCTTGCATCGCCTCATCGTGCTCAGCGCCGCGTATCGCCAGTCATCGGTTAATGAGGCCTCCTTGCGTGCCGATCCCGAAAACCGGCTCTACGCCCGTTTCAAACTGCGTCGCCTCGATGCCGAGACCTTGCGTGATTCCATGCTCGCCATGACTGGATCGCTCGCACAGACCAGCTATGGCCCGCCCAGTGGCATCGGTCGCGATCCACAAGGCCGCGTGATTACGGGTATCGATAAGGGCACCATCACGCTTAACAAGGTCGACCCAGCTGGTGAGGCTGATTTTCGCCGCTCGATTTATATCCAAGTTCGTCGCAGTAAGCCGGTGACGGTTCTCGACACCTTCGATGCGCCCGTGATGCAGCCGAACTGCGAGGTGCGGGCGCAGACCACCGTCGCGCCGCAGTCCTTGTTGCTCATGAACGACACGTTCGTGCTCGACAGCTCACGTCGTCTCGCTGAACTCGTCGAAAAAGAAGCCCCGAAAGACCGCGTGAAGCAGCTCCATCGCATTTGGAGCCTTCTCTATGGTCGAGAGGCCAGCGGGGCTGACATCGCCAAATGCCTCGCCTATCTCGACGAGCAGACGAAAGCGCTCACTCAATACCACCACGGCATTCAACACCCCAAAGGCGTTGTTCCTCATCCGTCGCAAGAGGCGATGGCCAGCCTCTGCCAAGTTCTCTGTAGCTCAAATCGCTTTCTTTACATCGAATGAACTCCTCTTCCCTCTGCTCACGTCGTCATTTTCTTCATGCCAATGGCTATGGCCTAGGCACATTGGCGCTTGCCTCGTTGCTGAGACGGGACGGCTTGCTTGCTGCACCGCTTAAGCCGGAGATTTTTGGTGAGGCGCGCTACGACCTCACACCAAAGAAACCGCATTTTGAGCCGCAGGCGAAAGCGATGATCTCCCTCTTCATGATGGGTGGGCCGTCCCAGATGGATCTTTTCGACCCGAAGCCGATGCTCACAAAGTATCATGGCCAGAAATTTCCGGGGGAGGTGAAGTATGACAACCTTGCCCAAGCGTCTTCCAAATGCTTCGGCTCACCTTGGAAGTTTCAGAAACACGGCCAGTGCGGCATGGAGCTCAGCGAACTGCTTCCCAACCTTGCCAAAGTCGTCGATGAGATCACGCTGGTGCGTTCCATGACCTCCGGCGTGAGCAATCATGCCCAAGGACTCTACGCGATGAATGCCGGACGTGTCACCGCTGGACGCCCGGCTCTTGGTTCCTGGCTGACTTATGGTCTTGGCAGCGAGACGGACGAGCTGCCTGCTTACATGGTGCTCTCCCATCCGAACGGGCTGCCCACTTTTAGCTCCGAGCACTATACCAACGGCTGGCTGCCCGCCCTCTTCCAAGGCACCCTCGTGCGCCCTGTGGAGCCACGCATCCTGAACCTCGATCCCCCCCCCTCTCTTGCAGGGGGTGCGCAGGCGCGTCAGCTTGCACTTTTGAAAGCCTTCAATGAAGACCATCTCGGCCTGCATCCTGGCGAACTCGACCTCCAAGCCCGCATTTCCAGCTACGAGCTTGCCGCCAAGATGCAAACCGCCGCCAAGGAAGCTCTCGACATCTCCAAGGAACCCGAGCATGTCAAAAAGCTTTACGGCGTCGACAATCCCATCACCAAAGATTACGCCACGCGCTGCATCATCGCCCGCCGTCTCATCGAGCGTGGTGTGCGTTATGTGCAGGTGCTCAACGCGGGCCAGAGCTGGGACCAGCATGGTTCGCTCGTCTCTGCGCTGCCAAAAAACTGTCAAGCTACTGACCAGCCCAGCGCAGCGCTCTTGATCGATCTGAAACAGCGTGGCTTGCTTGATACCACCGTTGTTCATTGGGGGGGTGAGATGGGCCGATTGCCTGTTCTGCAAAACGATGCGGGACCCGATAAATGGGGGCGCGACCACAATACCTATGGCTTCAGCATGTGGTTGGCTGGCGGCGGATTTAAGAAAGGCTATGTCCACGGTGAGACGGACGATTTCGGCCACAAGGCTGTCATGGATGAGGTGAAGCACTTCGACTACCACGCCACGCTGCTGAAGCTCTTCGGGCTCGATCACACCAAGCTCACCTATCAGCGCAACGGTCTAGCTGCCAGTCTGACTGACAATCAAGGCGCGAGAATCGTGGACAAACTCCTAGCCTGACTCGCGCCAAGCTCTTGCCGATCGCCAATGAAACTAGTCATCCTGATCTTGCTCCTGCTTCCGCTCGTCGCTTCCGCGGCGGAGGGAGATGGTTTTTTTCGCGAGCGCGTGGAGCCATTGCTCAAGCAGCGTTGCTACGAATGCCATTCGCACGCGGGCAAGATCAAAGGTGGGTTGGTGCTGGACTCGCGCTCGGGATGGCAGGCGGGTGGTGACAGTGGGCCGGCGTTGGTGCCAGGGTCTTTAGAAAAGAGCCGCCTCATCGAGGCGGTGCGCTACACGAACCCGGACATGGAGATGCCGCCGAAGGCGAAATTGCCGGAAAGTGAGATCGCCGTGCTGGAAGAGTGGGTGAAGCGCTGTGCGCCCGATCCGCGCGAGAAGGTGGCGGAGGCCAAAGCGGTGAAAAAGACCGGTGTGGATGTGGAGGAAGGTCGCAAGCATTGGGCCTATCAAGCGGTGCGCGATGCCATGCCACCCGCGGTGCGCGATCACGCTTGGCCGCTGAACGAAGTGGATGCCTTCATCCTCGCGAAGCAGGAGGAGGCGAACCTCAAGCCGGGACAGGAGGCCGAGGCACACACTTGGCTGCGCCGCGTGACGTTTGACCTCACGGGCCTGCCTCCAACGGAAGTGGAAATGGCCGAATTCGTCGCGGACAACTCGCCCAAAGCGCACGAGCGTGTTGTGGATCGTCTGCTCTCATCCAAAGCTTACGGTGAGCGCTGGGCGCGGCACTGGCTGGACCTCGTGGGCTATGCGGAGCAGGTCGGCACGGAGGGCAAAGTCTTCGCCGAACATGCGTGGCGGTATCGCGATTACCTCGTGGAGTCCTTTCATCAGGACAAACCCTTCGACCGCTTCATCCGCGAGCAGCTCGCTGGCGATCTGCTGTCTGCCGCGTCGCCGCAAGAGCGACGGCAGAACCTCATCGCGACCGGTTTCATCCTGCTGGGCGATGTGGACATCAACGCCATCGACAAGCTGAAGATGGAGCATGACTTTGTGGACAGCCAGGTGAGCAAGGTGGGCACCGCCTTCCTTGGCATGACGCTGGGTTGCGTGCGCTGTCACGACCACAAGTTCGATGCCATCGGCCAGCAGGACTACTACGCACTGGCGGGCATGTTCCGCAGCACGAAGACTTCCTTCAAGACGCGCCATGGCATCTGGAGCAACATCCAACGCGTGCCTCTGCCGGAGCTGGAAGAGGACCGGGAAGTCGCCCGCTCGCACGAGCAAAAGCTGGCGGGCTGGCGAAAGGAAAAACAGAAGCTGGAGGCCGAGTCGAAGGCGTTTGGCGACAAACCGGATGCGGCGGGCAAAAAGCGCCTCGACGAGTTGAAAAAAGCAATCACTGCACTCGAACTCCGCATCGGTCATGGTGAGTATTTTCATCCCGGCAAACCGCAGGCTATCGCGGTGCAAGATGCGGCAAAGCCCGCTGACATGCGCGTGACCATCCGAGGCAATCCGTATGCACTAGGAGATACCATCCCGCGCGGTCTGGTGCGTGTGGCGATGTGGGGACCGCAGCCAAAGATCCCCGCCGGACAAAGCGGTCGCTTGCAACTGGCGGAATGGATCGCCGATGCACGTCATCCGCTTACAGCTCGCGTGGCGGTCAACCGCGTCTGGCAGAAACTTTTCGGTGAGGGCTTGGTGCGCAGCGTGGATTACTTCGGCACGCGCGGTGACACCCCGAGCCACCCCGAACTGTTGGATCATCTGGCGCATCGCTTCATGAAGGAAGGTTGGTCCCAGAAGAAGCTTATTCGCTCGCTCGCCCTCAGCCGCACCTACCGTCTTGCCTGCGGCGATCCGCATTCCCAGGACCCGGAAAACAAGCTCCTCACTCACATGAACCGCCAACGGCTCGATGCCGAGTCCATCCGCGATGCGATGCTGGTCGCGAGCGGACGCCTTGCTCCGCCGTCTGGTGGCCCGGGACTGCCACTGGAGTTTCCGGAGAACATCTCCGGCTTGCCGCTCAAGGAGAAGCAGGATGTTCATCCGCAATTCAGCATCAAAAAAGAGCGTGATTCACAAGCGGTGGAACGCACGCTTTACCTGCCGGTGGTGCGTACCGGCACGCAACCGGGCACGGCACGGCTGCGCGATGTATTCGACTTCCCGCAGCCTGCGCAATTCACCAGCAAGCGTGGCGAGACCACGGTGCCCACGCAGTCTCTCTACCTACTGAATGCCGATCTCATTCGCGAGCGCGGGGGGGATCTCGCGAAGACGTTGCTTTCCATCCAAGAGGATGACGTAGCGCGGCTCGCACGGCTCTGGCTGCGGGTCTTGAATCGCCCCATCACCGATGCAGAGCGTGAAGACGCGCTCGTCTTTCTGCAGGCTTCCGACGCCGCAGGCGAAACCCAGGCCTGGACCGAGTTGTCCCGCGCTCTCTTTGGCACGAACGAGTTTCTTCTCCGCTTTTGATTCGATTATGAAACCCGCACTTATCCTTGTCACACTATCGGCCCTCTCTCTCACGGAAGCTCACAGCGCGGAGTCCGCAGTTCACAACTGGGCGCGCATTGAAGAACCGCTCGTTGTTCCAGCCGAAAAGACGCCAAAACTCGGCACCGGTGATTTTTCCATAAGCGTGTGGGCCCGGGCAGATGCCACGGATCACGTCACCGGCGATTTGCTGAGCCAATATGATTCCACCAAGCGGCGCGGCTTTCATCTCACACTCAAGAGCAATCCAGGCGTGACCTCCAGCGTGGCGAACTGGCGGCATTTGCAGTTCGGCGTGGATGATGACAAACCCAGCGCGTGGCGTGACTGCGGACGTCCGGGCAAGGCCCTGTTCGCCTTTGCCATGGCGACGCATGAGGGAGCGCTCTATGCAGGCACTTGCGAACCGGATGCAGGGGCGATGGGCCGGGTCTATCGCTACGCAGGTGGCGAAACATGGATCGACTGTGGCCGCCTCGACGGCAGCAATTCGGTCACCGCTCTCGCCACCTATGAAGGAGCTTTGTATGCCGGCACGGGCAAGTATCGCGTGGCGGGTTCGCACCTACCAGAATCTCCCAATACCCAACTTGGAGGTCGCGTGTTTCGTTACGAAGGCGGCACAAAGTGGGTGGATTGTGGCCAGTTGCCGGAGACGGAAGCCGTGGGTGGGTTGGTGGTGTTTCAAGGCCGGTTGTTTGCCTCATCGCTTTACAAGCCCGCGGGTTTTTTTCGTTACGAGGGCGGCACGAAGTGGTCGCGTCTGTCGGACGCCATCGGTCCCGATTACAAGACGGGAGAACTGGGACCTAAACGCGTGGTAGCTCTCACCGTGCATGAGGGCCTTCTCTATGCCACGAGCTATGATGGTGGGCGCGTGTATCGATTTGATGGCAAAACATGGACCGATTGCGGTCAAGTCGGCGACAGTTCGAACACGCAAACCTATGCCTTCACGAGCTACGAAGGCACGCTGCATGTGGCCACTTGGCGCAGCGGCCGGGTCTTCCGTTTTGAAGACGTGGGTCGCTGGACGGACATTGGCCGTCTCGGTGGGGAACTCGAGGTGATGGGCATGATGGTGCATAATGGCCGGTTCATTGCAGGCAGCCTGCCACTTGCCCAGACCTATGCTTACGATGGCAACGGCAAGTGGTCACTCTGGCAGCGTCTCGATCTCACGCCGGATGTAGAGTATCGCCGTGCTTGGACCATGGCTGAGCACGCGGGAGAGGTTTTCTGCTCCACGTTGCCTTCCGGCAAAATCTGGGCCGCGCGGCATGGCCGGCAGGTGTCCTGGGATCACGCGCTGCCCTCCGGCTGGCATCACATCGCCGCGGTAAAGACGGCCGACCGCCTCACGCTGCATGTCGATGGCCGGCAAGTGGCCGAGAGCATCGGTTTCGATGCCTCCGGGTGGAACCTCGACAGTGAGGCACCGCTTCGGCTCGCCACCGGTGCGAACGGGCCCTTCAATGGCCAGCTTCGAAATTTGCAAATCCACCAACGCGTGCTTGGCGAGGCTGAAATCCAATCCCAGGCCTCACAGCCTCCTGAAAAATGATTTCCATGCACTCGGCCAACATCATCCCCACATCGCTTCACCGCTGATTTCCCATGTCACGCATCACCGCTATTGAAACCGCTATCCCTTCCGGCATCATGCCGAATCTGCTGCTCGTGCGCATCCACACAGAGGATGGCTTTATCGGCTGTGGTGAGACTTATTACACCCCGCATGCCATCGCCTCTCTGATCCATGACTGGATGGCGGAGCGGTTGCTCGGCGCGGACGCGCTCGCCATCGAATCGCACTGGCGCTTCCTTTACGAACGCTGCACGCCGTTTGGACACCCCGGCGCGGAGATGCGCGCTCTATCGGCGCTTGATCTCGCGCTATGGGACATCCTCGGCCAAGCGTGCCAGCAACCGGTCTATCGCCTGCTCGGTGGGCCGGTGCGTGAATCGATCCCCGTTTACAACACCAGTGGCGGGCCCAGCTATGGCGCACGCGTCGGCGTGACCGGCACACCGCGCCATCCGGGCTGGCCCGGTTACGGAGATATCGGTCAAAAAGGTTCGTTGCAAGACAACTGGGCATCGCACTTTGCGGCGGGCGATCTCGCCGAGGAACTGCTGGCCGAGGGCATCACCGCAATGAAGCTCTGGCCGTTTGACCGTGCCGCGCATCGTCACGGTGGACTGCACATCTCGTGGGCCGATATCGAGGAAGCGATGCAGCCGCTGCGCGAGATCCGCGAGCGTGTGGGCATGAAAATGGATATTGCCATCGAAGGTCACGCCTTCTTCCACCTGCCCGCTGCCAGCCGCATCGCGGACGCGTTGCGTGAGATCAAGCCTCTATGGCTTGAGGATGTGCTCCGCGTCGATCACATCGGTACGCTGGCCGATTTCCGGCACCGCAGCGGCCTACCCATCGCTGCGAGTGAGATGCTGCTCGGTCGCAAGGAATACCTTGCCGCGCTTCAGGCCCAAGCCTGCGACTACTGCATGGTCGATCCCACGTGGAATGGTGGCATCAGCGAGACGCGCCGCGTGATCGACCTCGCGCAGACTTACAACGTGCCCTCCACCATCCATGACTGCACCGGCCCACTCACACTCTTCAGTGGCCTGCATCTCGCCGTAGCCTCCGCGAACGTGGTCTTTCAGGAGACTGTGCGCGCCCACATCCGCTCCTTTTATGACAAGCTAGTCGACACTCTTCCTGTCATCATCAGGGGCAGGGCGCAGCTGCCCGTAGGCACCGGCCTTGGCACACGATTGAAGGACGAGCTTTTCCGTGAGGACGTGAACAGCTGGCGAATCAGCCGGCACCGCCCCGCTTCATCATAAACCCTTCCACCCATGAGAGCCCTTGACGTACCCTTCACCTCCACGCGTCGCGCCTGGCTGCGCCAAACCAGCGCGGGCTTTGGCGCGATGGCCCTGCATGATCTGCTGAACGCGGCGACCAATCCACTCGCGGTGCGTGCGCCGATGCTCCAGCCACGGGCGAAGCGTGTCATCTTCCTCTTCATGTCCGGCGGCCCATCGCAGATGGACTTGTTCGACCCGAAGCCGCTCATTCAAGAGAAGCATGGTAAGTCCGTGAAGGCCCCGCTGCCCGAGCAGCATCGTCATGAGAGCACCGACGGGCTCCTCGCCCTCGGCACTGACATCCCGGTGCGTCCTCGCGGTCAGTCCGGCGTCACGATTTCCGATTTGCTGCCGCATACGGCCGCCATTGCCGATGAGCTCTGCTTGCTGCGTGCGGTGCATGCGGACAACAACCAGCACGGCCCTGCCGCACTTCAGATTCACACTGGAGCCATCGCTGAGGCGAGGCCTTCGCTCGGTTCTTGGATCAGCTATGGACTTGGCACCGAAAACCAAAACCTGCCTGCCTTTCTCACCATCCATCCCGGCATCGACACCAGGAACTACGCCGCCTCTTTTCTGCCTGCTGCTCATCAGGGCACGCCGGTGACGCTTCCTTCCAAGGCGAGCGAGCCCGCCATCGCTTTCCTGACCGATTCAGCAGCGGATGTAAACTCCCAGCGGCGTCGCTTTGACTTCATTCAGCGTATGAATCGCCGACTGTTGGCCCAACACGAACAGGATGCACGCTTGGAGGGCATGATCCACAGCCTCGAGACTGCCTTTCGCATGCAGACGGCCACGCCGGAACTGGTCGATCTCTCCAAGGAGACTGAGGCGACCAAGAAGCTCTACGGCATCGGCGAAAAGACGACGGACAGGAACGGCCGCGCCTGCCTGCTTGCTCGTCGTCTCAGCGAGGCAGGCGTGCGCTTTGTGCAAGTCACCATGGACGGCTGGGATCACCACGGCGACATCCGCGGCGCTCTGCCGAAGAGCTGCGCGGCCAGCGACCTGCCTTGCGCCGGTTTGATCCGCGATTTGAAATCACGTGGCCTGCTGGAGGATACACTCGTCGTCTGGAGCGGCGAGTTTGGTCGAACGCCGTGGAGCCAGGACCTCAGCCGCACTGCGCCCATCGAAAAACATGGTCGCGAGCACCAACCCGAGAGCTTCTGTGCCTGGATGGCCGGCGGCGGTGTGCGAGGCGGCCTAATGCATGGCGAGACCGACGAGTTCGGCTTCCGTCCCATCTCCGGCAAAGTCCACCTGCACGACCTCCACGCCACCATCCTGCACCTGCTTGGCCTCGATCACGAACGCCTCACCTGGCGCCACCTCGGCCGCGATTTCCGCCTCACCGATGTCTATGGCGAGGTGGTGCGGGAGATCTTGGCGTGAGCGGCTTCCCACGACACACGACAAACGATGGCGGAGAAGCTTCGCCAGTTCCTGCCGCGCCTGATAACCATATTTCCCCCACCTCATGCGCTTCACACTCCCGATTTTCGCCGCCCTTCTGCTCGGCTCATTTTCCCCCGCCCGCGCCGACCTCGTCGCGCATTTCCGCTTCGACGACGACCTGAAGGACGTCACCGGTCAACACGATGGCCGCCCTGTTGACCGCAAGCTCACGCCTTCCTTTGCCCCCGGACGTGTGGGCAACGCGGTGGTGATCGAGAAGGTCAACGCGGGCATCGAACTGGCGAACCCTTCGGCGATCGACTTCAGCCGCGACTTCACCGTCGCGACCTGGGTCAATGTGGGGAACTACTACGCGGAGATGCCGGTGCTCTTCAAAGGCCGCGCCGAACTGACTGCCGCGCCGGACAAGTTCTTCGGCGTCTTCGGCATCGAGGGAATGCAGGTGCGTGGCGAGGGCCAGGGCGAGTGGATCACAAACTTCCGCGCCTCGAACGGCCTCGTGCCGAATGATGGTGGATGGCATCATATCGCCGTGACCTATCGCGCGGCGGAGGCTCCGCACTTCACGCTCTATGTGGACGGTCAGGGCAAGACTCCCGCTGACAAAGGCACGTTCCGGGGCGGCGATTTCACGCTGAAGCCCGATGCGCCGGACAGCGTTCTGCGACTCGGCTGCCGCGCGGATGGCGATACGTGGCGCTATGTGCGCTCGCATCTGCGCGGGCTGCTCGATGAACTGCAACTCTACGACGAGGCGCTGAAGACGGAGGACATCCGCTTTCTTTTCGAGCATCCTGGCAGCACGACGAAGCAACGCGAGGCCGTGACCTTCGCGACGCGGTTCCAGTTGGATCCGGGTCATCCCTGGCGTCCGCCCTTCGGCGTGGAGCGTGTCGGTCTGACGCCAGTGATCGTACAATTCGCCAGCGACACGCACCCGGCACCGGAGCATTGGCTTGTGGCGTATCGCGAAGGCAAGGAAGTGGAGCGGAAAGCGCTCGACGTGTCGGGGAACTCACCCTTCACCGCCCGCGTCACCTTCACCACTTCACCCGCGCTGGAGGAACTGGTACTGCTGGCGAAAACGAAAGACGGCAAGACGGTCGAGCAGGCCCGCTGGAAGGTCGAGCGTCCGGCTCTGGAGGCGGATGCAAACGCGACGGCCGATCCCGTGATGAATCCGGTCGATCTCGGCGCGATCCTGCCGCCGGCGGACTGGCTCGTGCTGGGGGCGGAGCAGCAGGCCCGCGTCACGGTCGCGGCATTCTCCGCGAAGGAAACGATCTCTGGTGCCGAGGTGCTCGCGTGGTTTGAATCCGATCCTAACAAGCCAACGAAAGCCGCCATCAAGCTGCGCGAGGGCATCCGCACCGAACTGGATCTCGTTTTGCCCTTTCCCGCCTCCAGCAAGGATCGCGACACGCTGCAGCTGGCGCTCCGCGACGCCGGCGGTCGCGAACTTTGGTGCAAGACGATCCGCACGATGCTCATGCGTGGTTCGCCGAAGCTGCCCGCGTTTGGAGCCATCGAGACCAAGCTGCGCTACGACCACCCGCTGCTCTCCTATTCTGGCCCCGATGAGGTCACCGAGATGCCTTATGACAAAGCCTGGGCATCGGAGCGGAAGGATGTCGTCATCGCATTGCCGAACGGCTCTCGCTTTGTCTTCTGGCGCGGCGCGGCCTACACGCCCTTCTGGGCTGGGAAGCACAACACCGCGCTGAACTTCGAGTTCGCCGAAGCGCCCCGTCGCCCGGACGGGCTGGACTGCATCGACGCTGCTTCGGACAAAGAATTGCGCCGCAGCCGCGTCGAGATCCTCGAATCCACCGCCGCCCGCGTCCACGTCCGCTGGACCGCGCAGCCCTGCGATTTGAACTACAAGGTCTGGGGCGAGACCGCGACCGAGGATTTTTACTTTTACCCCGATGGCTTCGGCTCGCGTACCGTCACCCTGCAAACCGAACCGAAGGCCGAATACGAGATCGAGGAGTTGCTCATCCTCACCCCGCCCGCCGCCTATCCGCTCCGCGTGCTGCCGGAGAACCTCATCGACGTGCTCTTCCGCGATGGCACGAAGCGCGAGTTGAAGTTCCCGCTGCTCGATCAGGAGCGCGACTACGAGAAGCTGCTCTCGGGCGAACTGCCACCGCTCTTCCGCATCCGCTTCGGTGCCCACGAGCCCTTGTCGGCGATCTATTTCAACCCCGGCTGGACGCGCCTGCCCTCCACCGCCTACCGCCCGTTTTACAGTCAGGGCCAGATGGTGACGCCCTACTACTGGGGCAATCACCTCCCGCTCGCCCGACGCAAGCCCACTGGCATCAACATCGACGACCTCGCCGCGATGACCCCTGCGCACAACGCCATGATGTCCTGGGGCCACCGACGCCCGCAACCGCTCGAAAGCCGCACCGGCGACATGCCCGACGCCCTCGGCGTCACCCGCAAGATGCAGGTCGAGAAATGGGCCTGGCTCATCGGCCTCAGCGATGCCGACGATGCCCGTCTCCTCGAATGGTCCCGCAGCTTCGCCACCCCGCCGACGATCACCGCCGAAGGCGCACGCCTGCAAAGCCCATCCTACCACACCGAACGCCGCGCCACGCTGCTCACCGTCGAAAAGCCCATCGTCACACTCACGATCACCCCGTCCACGCCCTGCGTGTATCCCGTCTTCGAGCTTCAAAACGCCCCGAAGACACTCACAAGCGTGAAACTGAACGGAAGCGAACTCACCGCCACCGACTACGCGTGGGACGGTCGCGTTTTCTGGCTCAACAGCACTCTCCGCGAGCCAGCCAATCTACGGCTCACATTCCATGATGCCTCCACAAACCCTTGAATTCATGAAATGCTTTCTCTGTCTCCTGCTCGCCTCGCTGACTCTTTTGCCCGCAGCAGAACCAGCGTTGGTGCTCATCCTTTCCGGTCATTCGAACACGGAAGGCTATGGCAAGGCCGCAGAGCTCTCTGACGATGGGTGCATGCCGCCTGCAAACGTCAGCCTGATCCACGAATGAAACTCACTCTTGAAAAACAATCTCCTATGGCAGCCACAGAACTGGTGGCTTGCGAGATCGTGCGTGGGGTGGATTTTGGCTGCGTCTGGCATCATCATCCAGAGATGGAAATCACGCTCGTGAAGCGTGGCGGCACGGAGCGCTGGGTAGGGGACAGCCTCACGCCGCTGTCACCGGGTGATCTGGTGCTGCTGGGATCGGACCTGCCGCATGATTTCCGCAACGACCGCAGTGCCGGCCGCGTTTCAAAAAACTTGGAGGCTATCGTGGTGCAGTTCATGCCCCATATACTCGGCCCTGATTCCCTGCTGCATCCCTCGATGAGAGGTTTGCGGCGTTTGTTTCAACGTGCCCGTTTGGGTTTGGAGATTCGAGGAGCGACCCGCCGCCGCGCGATTCGGATGCTTGAGCGGATTGTTAGAACGAAGGGGCTGCCGCGAGTGATTCTCCTGCTTGAACTGCTCCACGATCTTTCCGGCTCCAAAGAGCTGCGTGAAATCGCCTCGCCGGGTTTTGATGCCGCGATTGGTGCGACCTCTTCGGACCGCATCGGCAAGGTAACGGCGCACATCGAGGCCAATTTGAGCGAGCCGTTTTTCGTCTCGGAGCTTGCCGCGAAGACCGGCTTGAGTGAGAGCGCTTTCAGCCGCTTGTTCAAAAAATGCACCAGTCGCACAGTGCCACAGTATGTGAATGAGCTGCGCATCGCGCGTGCCTGCCGACTGCTGGCGGAGACCGATCAGACAGTGAGCCAAATCGCGGTAGAGTGTGGTTATCCCAACGAGGCCCATTTCCAGAGGCAGTTTCAAAGGCACCAGCGACGCTCTCCTCTGACTTACCGTAAAGCGGTGCGGAATCAGGAATGACCCCGCGGACGGCAAGACGCCGGAAAAAGAGTCTATTTCGCCGAATTTAGCGATGATGGATCGAATGACATGAGGCAAAGCATCGCGCAGGCTTCAGTCTCATGAAACAGTTCCGTCTGAATCGTCTCTTCAACCCCCAGTCCAGCCGCTGCTTTGATGTGGCCGTGGATCATGGCTTCTTCAATCAACCCGGATTTCTTCAGGGCATCGAGGACATGCGTCAGGTCATCCAGACGCTGGTGGATGCGGCACCGGATGCCATCCAGCTTACGCTGGGCATGGCTCGGCATTTGCAGGAGATTCCCGACCGCTTCAAACCCTCGCTGGTGCTGCGCACGGATGTGGCGAACATCTACGGCAAGGAACTCCCCAGCGCTCGCTTCAGCCTCATGATCGAGGAGACGATGCTCCAAGCGGTGCGCTATGATGCGGCCTGTGTCTGCGTGAATCTCTTCCAGATCCCAGGTGCGCCGGAGGTGCATGGTCAATGCGTGGAAAACATTCTCCGCCTTAAGCCCCAAGCCGATTATTATGGGATGCCGATGATGATCGAGCCGCTGGTGTTTCAGCCGAATGCTAAAGCGGGCGGCTACATGGTGAACGGAGATGAGACCGCCA
>Ga0208783_10000422_pt1 | contig 26170 bp, 39 predicted proteins | sample DEB19_08_DNA_2_FD_184529 | JGI IMG/M metagenome (GOLD analysis project Ga0208783, IMG submission 184529) | Aqueous microbial communities from the Delaware River and Bay under freshwater to marine salinity gradient to study organic matter... | ecosystem: Environmental > Aquatic > Marine >...
TGGTATGAATGAGTCGCTGCAGGGTCAGTTGGGGGCCAAGGCTGACTCTGGTACAGGTCTCTCTGTTCCTGCTGGCGGAATGATGTAATGCCAACAAGCAATAACATCGAACTGTGGAACGAGATTCGCGACCAAGCGATGCAGAAGTGCATCGACCTGTCGAGAGAACTTATTGACTCTTCCCTCACGCCTGATGGCATGGCGTACGGAGACCGCGAACTGTCTCGCGGTAAGCGCATCCTTCGTTTCCAAATGGACGCGCGCATGGGCGCTCTCGACATTCTCAAGGTTCAGAGCCCTCGTATTTACGAGGATTATGTCAGGCAGTATCTTCGTGACATCGCAGAAAGCCCGTTGGCCCAGCCAGCGCCTGTTCAACCGTCGCCCATTAACATGATTGGCGGGATGTAAATGGAACCATATACGATTGAACAGGCGATTCAGCGCCTGAAGGATATGTACGGCGAGAAGGCCAAGTTTCGCGATCCTTGGTTTGGCGATCCATACCCTACCAACGGTGGTTACATCAGCGGAGAAGGCGCTGATGCAAAGTTTGCCGTTCCTGACAAGGACAGCCCTAACGGGTTTACTATTTGGAGCGCTGCTGAACTTGCCAATTCAACTCTTAAAGAACTTTCTCCGTTTCAGCCAGAATCTCCTGTAAAACCTGATTTTGGTGGTCAAAGCGGTTGGGATCCAGTACGTCAGGGTTATTACTATGTTTACACAGGTAAGGATCCTAAAACTGGAAAAGTTGGGCCCTATCTTTCTGACATTCAAGTTAAAGATCCAAACGCCACAAGTGGCGGTGCTGCCAGTCGCGTTCTCTTCCCAGAAGAGCGCGCGCTTCTTCTTGCCCAGAGGGATGCAGCAGAAGCGGGTATTCAAAACGCAAAAGACACTCTTGCATATAACTACAAGAAACTTTTTCTAGAGCAGTCAAACGCTGATTTTTCTCAGAAGCAGGCTGCTCTGGCTAATGCCAGAGATGACAAGCGCCTTGAGATGGAGGCATCTCAGAATCTTTTTAATCAGAAAAGTGCCATTGCAGGCATTCAACTAAACATTGCTCAGTTAATGCAGGCGCAGCAGCAGTTTCAGGCTCAAATGGATTGGAGCGTTGAGCAACTCAACACGAACTCCATTAATGAGTTCTCTCGTTTCAACGCTCAGATGGGCTTCGATGTTGATCAGGCTAATGTTGCTGCCCAGCAGCGCAAGCAAGAGCAGTTGCAGTCTCTTGCGCGTGACATTTCTGAGGCTGCCAAGGCTCCCGGTGACTACGGTAAGTTGGCTGCGCTAACCCTTGCCAATACTGGTTGGGGCGCGGCTAATACGGCTATCGGTCGCGGAACAGAACTTCGCACTACTGAATCTCTTTCTCCGCTGGAAAGCCAGTTGCGCACGCGCCGCGATGTCATGGCGTCTCCCGACCGTCCGTTTACGTTTACACCGATTAGTCCGACGCTTGCCAATGCTCCGGTTATTCCGGGAATTGATTTCTCTAAGATTGTCGTTCCTCAGGTTCCTAAGCCTGCCCCTATTCCTAATCCCATTCCTGTTCCTGCGGGTGGCGGTGGCGGCGGCGGTGGTGGCACGCATACTGCTTACGGCGCTTACCTTGCATCCAGCGGGGTTCCTTCGTGGGCGATTGCAATTACCCCCGGGGCCACTACTACTAGTGGCGGTGGTGATGGCGGTTCATCTAGTTCTGGTGGAACTACTGGTGGAACCACTGGGATGTACAAGGGAGGCGTTACTAGCGGCGCTTACATTTCTGGTGAGCGTGGCCCAGAACTGAACATTCCGCTGGGCGACAAGACTATCGTTCTTAACCAGAAGCAGATGAAGGCTGCTGGCATCGACCTTAAGAAGTTGATGTCTGACAGCAATAAGCCCAAGCAGTTTGCTGATGGCGGTGTGTTTGATCAGGGTTGGGGCAACGTCACTGACCCTGACCGCACAATGTCAATGCAGTTCCTGAGCGATGCACTGGCTAAGGCTCGCGCTGGGACTCCGTGGCAAACTGGCGCTCTTCCTTCGCCTGTTTACGCATCTAGCCCCGGCATGAGCCCAATTGTCTCGCAGACTCTTGGTTCTCTTACCGCTATGGCTCAGGGCATCCCTGCTGAATACTTCCAAGAACTTGCCGCTAAGTACCGTCCGTCTGGTGTGCGTGAATCTGTAACGCAAAGGAGCGCGTAATGCCGCTGAAGAAAGGTTCGAGCAAAAAGGTTATCTCGTCTAATATCAAGACTGAGATGAAGGCTGGTAAGCCGCAGAAGCAGGCAATTGCCATTGCCATGCGGTCTGCTGGTAAGTCCAAGAAGGGAATGAAGTAATGGCTGACGCGTGCAACAACTGCGGTTGTGAGCCTTGTTGCTGCGGCCCGAAGGGGCCGATCTACGCTGACTACTCGATGCCGAAGATCAACGTGGTCAAGCCAAAGGGCTCCAAGTCTTCGAACACGGTGAAGTAGGGTGGCCTCTCCCGCTTGGCAGCGCAAGGAGGGTAAGAACCCTGCTGGTGGCCTGAATGAAAAGGGTCGCGCGTCTGCTCGTGCCGAGGGGATGAACCTCAAGGCACCAGTGAAGTCGGGCGACAACCCGCGCCGAGCCTCGTTTCTTGCCCGCATGGGCAACATGCCGGGGCCAGAGCGCAAGCCAAACGGGGAGCCAACTCGGTTGCTTCTTTCCTTGCAGGCTTGGGGGGCTTCCTCCAAGGCTGATGCTAAGGCAAAGGCAAAGGCAATCTCGGCCCGCAACAAAGGAAAGAAGTAAATGACTCTCGTTCTCCCTAACGTCGGTGAGACGTTCCTGCTGAACCTGATGACCAACAACGCCAGCACGCAGAACCTCACTCTGCGCCTGTACTCGAACAACTACACCCCGGTTGAAGGCTCGACGTATTCGTCCTTCACTGAGGCTACGTTCACTGGGTATTCGGCTTCGGCGCTGACCGCTGGCTCGTGGACGATTACCGCTGGTGACCCGTCTACTGCGGCTTATCCGCAGGTGACGTTTACGTCTACCGCTGGTTCCCAGAACCAGAACATCTACGGTTACTACGTTACTCGTGCAACTGGCCCCGAGGTTGTGTTCGCTGAACTGTTTACCGACGGCCCTTACAACATCGCTAACAACGGTGACGCTATTAAGATTACGCTGAACTTCACGATGGCCTAGCCGCAGTAGCGGAGTAAATAAGTGGCCCAGACCCTATTTGGTTCTGCCCATTTCGGCACGGACTACTTTGGGTCTGGGCCTAATACTTTCACGTACTCAGGCTCTGGTGGTGCTACTGCCGGTGGTTCTGCGACCACTAGCGTCCTGCACATCAAGTCTTATAGCGGTTCCGGTGGCGGAACTGCTGGCGGTGCCGCTACAACTCAAAAGATTTTTGTATTTCCATATGCTGGCTCTGGCGGGGCTACCGCTGGCGGTTCCGCTGTTACTGAGTTCAGTAGGTCTTACTCGTACATTGGTAGCGGCGGAGCAACTGCAGGCGGCGCTGCCCAGACGCTCTTTGTAGACATCCACGAGTACACAGGTTCTGGTGGTGCCACCGCTGGTGGTGCAGCCACAACCTTTGTTCTCCATGTTTATTCGTACATTGGCAGCGGTGGCGCTACAGCAGGTGGTGCAGCAGACACCGTTTTCAATCGTACGTTTATCTACGTCGGCTCTGGCGGCGCTGACGCAGGTGGCGCTGCAACCACTTCCGTTTCCCATGTTTACACGTATGCAGGTTCTGGCGGCGCTACTGCCGGTGGCGCAGCGGAGACGCTGTTTGTCCACATCTATGCGTACACGGGCAGCGGAGGCGCTACTGCTGGAGGTGCGGCAGCAACTGAATTCTCCCGCGTCTTCCCTTATGTGGGTTCTGGTGGGGCAACGGCAAGCGGTGCCGCAGATGTACTCCACATCAAGGTTTACGTCGGCTCTGGCGGTGGCACGGCAGGTGGGTCTGCGGTCGTTGTCTGGGAACCTGCCGCCCCCGGCGAGGTCATCGTGTACGACGTGGCCTCTGGAGGTGCCGTCGTACTTTCAGAACTTTCTTCCACCGCCGAGGTACACGACACGTTATACGGCGGTACACTAACCCTGATGGACTACGCTCCGTCGGTCGATATGTACGACATGGCGGTGAGCGGAACGGCGGTACTGGTAAATGTCTAACTACACGGTCGGCACAATGGTGCGTTTGAACGGCTCGTTCCGCACTATCTACGGTGTCCTCGACGACCCGGCCACGGTGACGTTTGAGATTCAGGTTCCCAGTGGAACCATCACGACGTACACATATGGCGTTGACAATGAACTCATTCGGGAGTCCGAAGGCAACTACTACGTTGACTGGACTACCGCTGAGGAAGGTACGTACACGTACCGATTTTCAAGCGTTGGAACCGTGACTGCTGCTAACGAAGGCACGTTTACTGTTCCTAGTTCACCGTTCGTCTAGGAGGTTTGACATGGCCGGTTACGGTATGAAGAAGATGGCTGAGGGTGGCATGACTGGCCGCCCGAAGACTATGGCTGCTGCCATGAAGAAGGTCGAGAAGTCCGCCGCTGACCGCCGCCTCGACAAGAAGGCTGGCGTCAAGGAGGGCTCGGCCAAGGACATCCGCGCCGACAAGTTGCAGGCCAAGAACCTGATGGCTGGTAAGCCTCAGGTCAACGGTGGCGTCAAGGCTGCCTACGGCGTCAACAAGATGTCCAAGGGCGGCATGATGAAGCGCGGTAAGTAAGAGGACTAGGCTCATGGCTGGCTTTGGGGAACCGTTTGATTGGACACAACAGCGTCAGCAGGACGCTGTTCAGTATTTCCCAACGCTTGATTACGTTGAACCAGACGACAACATGGAAGTTGATATGTCCATGCTTGAGTCTGGGGAAGTCCCGTCTGCGTTTTCGCAGTCAGCCATGAGCCTTGCTTCTTTTGGCGCACAGACTCGTGCTCCGCAGCAGCAAGAACAGTCACAAGGTGGAGGCTTTCTGAGTGGCTTGTTTAATCTCATTAGTGAAATTGACAAGCCTATATCTCAGCGCCTTGGCTTCAAGGCTGAGGGACAAGGTGCGCTTTCATCCATTGAGAACATTGCAATGGAGGAAGCAACTCGGCCATCAAACATTATTCTTGCCGCCGGAGGGCTACTTACTGGTGGTCTTTCTACTGGCGCTGCTGGCGCTCGTATCGCAGCCGGTGCTGCTGCAAGGGCTGCTACTCGTAACATTATTACTGGCGTTGGAGCGCGTGTAGCAGCAGAGGGTGCAGGCGAAGCACTTGATTACCTTGGCGTAGAGAATCCACTTGCACGTCAGGCTGCGCAGTTTGGCGCAGGCTTTGCTGGCGGTGGCATTACTGGCCTTGGTATGAGCGGTCTAAACGCTTGGCGCAACGCTGCAAAGGCTGGGATGCTTTCTGCAAATGAAAGCATTGATGCTGCTGCTAGAGCATCACTTGCTGCACAGCAGGCGCGTCAGGCTGCAGCAGAAGCAAAGTATCCTTTAACTCGTTGGGGATACTTGATGGGTGGCGGAGAGAGGTTTGGCCCAGAAGATATTCTGGGCGGTATCAACCGCAGCGAACTTCCCAACTTCTCTGAACTGCCAGAAGTGATGCGCCCTGCTGCAACAAGAACATTCCCGTCTAATGTAGTTGGCGGCAGAGTTGTTCCCCCTGCTGGCGGTGCCGGTGGTGCTATCCCTCCAACTGGAGGTATTGGCGGTGCGGCTGCTGCTGGTGCAGGTGGCGGTATGGGAGGCGGCGTTCCCCCCGCTCCTCCTACTCCACCTCCTCCTTCTAACATGCCGGGGCCTGCAGGTCAGGCTGCTCAGGCTATCGCCGCTAATGCTTGGAGCAATGCTTCCCTTGGCGAAAAGATAAACGCTTTCCTGTCTATCCCAATGTTCCTGAAGTCTAACTACGACTTGTCGGCTGTTGGCAGGCAGTTGGCTCCTGTTATCGCTGCGCATCCCAAGATGATTGTTCCAGTAATGAAGGCGCAATTTGAATCACTGGGTAGTGAGGCAGGATACCTAGCGCATCAGGCTTCCATTCTGAACGACCCCATGAAAATCCTTCATGACTTTATGGGGATTGAATACAACGACCTTACTAAGAATCGTGCGCAGCAATTGGGCAGTTACCTTACGTCCAATTTGCTTGGCTGGATGCCGGGTTCACAAGCGTTTGAACGCGCCTACACATCTGCAATCAATGAATCGCGCCGCACTCTTGCTAATAAACTTATCGAAGAATTTATTAGCAGCAATTCACTGGGCGGAGGCGAAGAACTCAAGCGTATTGGCGCGCTTGTAAACGCTGCTACTGGCCAAGGTAAACTTCCTGCTTTCCTTGGTGAAAGTAAGTTTCTTGGTCAACAGTTGTTCTGGGCACCTCGACTTCTTGCCGGTCGCCTTAAGGTTCCTTACGAAGCAATTTTTGGAGAAGGAATTGCACGCAAGGAAGCCGCTAAGCAGATGCTTAGTTTCGTTGGAATCAACTCTGCCCTTCTTGCGACTGCAGCAAAACTTGGTGTTGCAGATGTTGAACTTAATCCAAGGTCTTCTGATTTTGGGCAGTTTGTTATTGATGGGCGCAGGTACGACCCTTGGGCTGGTTATCGTCCAATTGCCAACCTTGTTGCAAGGTTTGGTGCAAACGTAGCAACTGGTGCTGGTCAGTCGCTTGGGTACGAAGTTGATATTCCTGCGATGAAGGGTATCAAGACGGCAGAAGGCGAGGCTGGTACATACAACGCTGATTCTCTTGACATCATTACCAAGTTCCTTCGCAACAAGATGGCTCCAATTCCTGCAGAAGTTCTGACCCAGTTGACTGGCAAGGATGTCACTGGTGAGCGAGTAGATACTTCTCCCGGTGGCAAAGCCGGTCACGCAGCAATTGCCTTGCTTGCCCCGCTATTCCTTGAGCAACTTGCTCAGGAGTCTATTTACAAGTACGGGGAGGGCGGCCCCGGAGAAATTCTTAAGGCTGCCGCTGCCAATGTTCCATATGCATTTGGTGTTGGCGGTCAGTACTACATCCCGAGGCCGGGTGAAATGGCTGCAATGGGCAAGTACGACCAACTTGACCCAGAGCAGAAACTTGACGCCATTCGTTCAATGTCATGGCAGCGTGTAAAGGATGTTGCTGGTTCTGATGCAAAGTCATTTGCATCTTGGCAGCAGGCCGCTAAGAAAGAATACGTTAAGTATTTTATTGAGAATGGCGTTGATCCGATTATTGCTGACAAGCGAGCCCAGTCAATGATTGACAGGTCGCCTGTCTCTAAGATGTTTGACCGCATGTCTATGTACTACGAAAACCAGTGGATTCAGGAGAATCCTGAACTCGCCCGCTCAATCATTACTAAGGACATGAATCTTCCTTACAACCAGCGTCGTCTGTCTATTACTAAGAAGCAGGCGAAAATTCTTTCTGCTGTTTCCCCGCAGGAATAACTTGACAACAAGAATCCCTGCGATAAAACTAATTGTGTCTAGGCTGCTTGTTTACACAAGTAGTGATGGAGAGGAAGAAGTCTGATGGTCATGCCGGTTGGAACTTCGGATCAGCGGCGCGGTCTGTTCGATGATCTGGAAGACGAACTCATTGAGGATCAGAGTGCAGTTGAGTCTGCGCCTGTACCCTCGGAAGAGTCTGCGCCTTCAGTACCTGAGACTGAATCCGCCCCTGTACCTGAAACCAGTCCGAGTCTGGACATCAACACTCCAGAGGGTGTGGCTAAGGCCGCCGAGCAGTCTGAAGCCCTGCGCAACTACTTGGAAAAGGTTCGTCTCGATACGGCCAATATCGAGCGACAGCGTTTCCAGAAGCAGATGCAGCAGGAACAGGGCGCTGCCGACCGTGCCGCCGCCTACCATCAATCCATCATCGACAGGCTCATGGCTGGCGAAGACCCTAACGTAATCAAGAAGGAAATCCCTCTTTACGTGACGGCCAACGAAGGCTGGGTTCGTGCCAACTTCGTGAAGGAGTACATCGAGAACTCGATGGCAACGGTCAGCGAGGAGAATCGTAGGCATCTTGAAGAACTTGCCTCCGAGGTGAACTCTCCTGAGTCGTTCCAGCGGTTTGCCGAGCGTGCCTTCCGATACGCGGTCGAAGACAGCAACAGCAAGTACCTTGCCGACCTCGACTTTGACAACCTCAAGGAACACCCCCGCTTCGGTGACTGGCTCACCAGTCAGGTCAAGGCAAAGATGGAGGAAGAGATGTCGGCTCAGAAGACGCAGGCATCGTCCCGCCCCAATGCCCCGAAGGTTCCTAGCGGCGCTGCCGTTGCTGGGGACATTAACATTGAACAGTACCTGTCTATGGACGAACCCGCACGTCAGCGTTACCTGACCAACCTTACCGAAGAGCAGGAAGACGCGCTGATGACGGCTCTCTACGAGTCGGCTCGCGGGATGAGTTTTTAACGGGTGCTAAGAAAGGAACCATAAGCGATGGCGCTCTACCCGAGTACCGTCCAGTCTGCTATTCCGCAGTTGTGGGCTCGCCGCCTGCAGGTTGCGCTCCGCAAGATTCTCGTTTACGCGGACGTTTGCAACCGCAATTACGAGGGCGAGATCAAGGAGATTGGTGACAGCGTTCGCATCCAGACGGTTGCTGACGTTGCCATCGGTGACTACACCCGCAACACGCCCATCTCGTCGCAGGCGCTGACGACGACTGACATCGTGCTTGTTGTGGATCAGGGCAAGACGTTCAACTTCAAGTGGGACGGCGTTGATGACGTGCAGTCGGTCAAGGGCATCATGGCTGAGGCCATGTCCCGTTCCGCGTACCTCCTCCGCAACGAGGTGGACACGTACATCGCTTCGACCATGAAGGACGGCGTTTCGACCTCGAACCCTGACAACACGCTGGATGCCGCTACTGTTGGCACCGGCCCCGGCGACGACGACGCGTTTGAACTGCTGGTCAATCTGGCCGTCAAGTTGAACGAGTCGAACGTCCCGGAGGAGGGCCGCTGGGCCGTCGTTCCGCCTTGGTACGCCGGTATGCTGCTCAAGGATCCGCGTCGGTCTTCGTTCGGTACGAACCAGAACCTCGCGGCGTACGCCGACGGCTTCATGGGTGTGGATCAGGTTTCTGGTCTGCGCGTGTACCGCTCGAACAACGTCCCGGTTTCGGGCTCGGCTTACACGGTTATCGCTGGCTACGACGACGCTGTGACCTTCGCTAACCAGATTGCGAAGTTCGACACTCGGCCTGCCCCGGATGGGTTCTTCAACTACAACATTGGCCTGATGGTCTATGGTGCGAAGGTTACCCGCCCGTACGGTCTCGCTTCTGTCGCGGCCACGCAGGCTTAAGAAAGGATAAGGAGTAACAACAATGGCTGACACTGCTGTTGCCGTTACGAACATGTCCTTCAGCAACGGTACGGCCTCGTCGGGCGACTTCTCGTCCGGTTCGGTCGGCACGTCCGTTACTGCAGGCAACGTCGCCGTTATCACCGCTCCGGCTGGTGACACGGCGAACCTCGTGTTTACTTTCTACAACGCTTCGGGTGGCGCGACTGCTACGTTCGTCGCTGGTGACGAGCCGCCGTCGGAGAACTCGGGCATTGGTGACGCTACCGCTGTCACGCTGACGGCTGCCAAGCCGTACTTCGTGGTGGTTCCGGCTGGCCGTTACGTCCAGAGCGATGGCACGATTCGTATCAACATCGCCACGAACACCACCATTGTGGGTTGCTACCGCCGCCCGCTTGGTAACTAAGGGGGAAAGTCGTGTCCGGTATTCCGGTCTACGTCCCCGGCATTACTAACAATGGCTGGCTTGCTGGCCCGAGCGCGAGCGACCCGTACACCACCACGGATGACGTGGCGGGGTTTGGGTTCTACTCAGAGTCGGTTGATGGCAAGAACAACCTCGGCGTTGGTGTTTACTCGGAGTCGCACGTCAGCGGTACTGGCACGGGCCACACCTACGGCGGCGGCTACTGGATCAACCTTGACTCGGGTTACACCGGGCCGAGCGGGTACATCCTGTCGGCTCAGGACAACGGCATCTACGGTGACGCGGAGACGGCCCTTACTGGTGTGGAGGTCGTGTTTGGCCTCCGCATGGAAGGCATCGTCTCGCAGACCCCGGATTCGTTCTACCCGTTCTCGGTGAACACCAACAACCGGGCTGTGACTGCACTGTTCGAGGGTGCGGCGTTCCCGTCGGTGGGCTATCAGGCCAACACCGGGACTACCTCAAGCAAGATTGGGGACATCCCGCTGTTCAAGTCTCAGGGCACCACTGGCTACGTCCGCATCTACGGGGCGCGCGGCTAGATGATTAGTGAGGGGTTGCTGGAGTGCTTTCGAAGTCTGACATCGAGTCTCAACTGCGCGTTCTGGAACAAAACCAGCGCGAGCAGGAGGCTGGCCTTCTTAAGATGTACGGCGCAAAGATTGCACTTCAGCAACTCCTTGCTCTCATCGACTCCAGAGACAACCCAAAAGGAACCGATGATGACCCTGACCGAGTGGAAGGCGACCCAGCAGGCTCCCCTTCAGAAGTTTGATGATGTCGCTGAGGCGGTTTCCGCCGAGGCTTCAGCCGAGTAAACGTCATGGACTGGCGCTCACCCGCCAGTCCATGACATAATCAGCAAAGACGACCAGCGGGCCTAGCCCGCCCCATAGAAAGGATGGTCGCAACATGACTGTTTCGACTGTTGCCTTCAGTACTGTTCAGAGCAACACCAACCTCCTCTGTGGCGTGGCTACCATCGACAACGGTGGTGACGAGACTGCTCAGATTCCCTGCGGTGGCCGTGCGGTTGTTCGCATTGGCGTTCCCACCATCACCAACGCCAAGATTAGTTTCAACGTGGTGCCGTACCCCGGCGCTACCGCTCGTGCTGTTCACGACCTTACCAACGCTAAGTTCGAGATTAACCAAGGCACTGGCAATGCAATTTTTGTTGTGCCGTACCTGTCTGGTTGCTACTCGTTCAGCATCGTTACCTCTGCAAATCAGGGTGCTGCCCGAGAGTTTCAGGTGCAGTGTGTTGGTTCCAACCCGTCTTCGGTTGCTGTCTAACCTAAAGGACTAAGCCTGATGGCGACCAGCATCAAGACCATCTATGAGCGGGCGGCTCGCAAGATGGGCAGCATCACTGGCAAGGTTGGCGGCCCGACATCTACCAACGTCGTGCTGAAGTCCCTTGTCGGCACGACTGGCGACAACGCGCAGTACGCAGGCGACCTGCTCTGGTTCCTTGACTCTGACGCAGGCTCGCGCGAGCGCATCGTTACCCAGTGGGTGGACGGCTCTGGTGTTGCCATCGTCGCCCCGCTTGCTGACCTGCCTGCTACAGACTCCACGTTCATCCTGAGCCCGCGTGAGAATTACACGCTGGGCGAGATGGACGAGGCGTTCTACAAGGCGTGCCGCGACACTTGGCGGACGTACCGCATGGTCGTCCCTGTCACGCCCAACTTCCGCTATCAGGTGCTGAACAACCTGTCGTGGCTGGAAGGTGCTGGGCGTGTAGACGCGGTGTTCCGCTCTGACTCGCCGCTCATGCTGCACAACGAAGACTTCTCGCTGTGGCAGGACGGCCCGAACGCTGCCCCTGACTCCTACTCTCTTGAAGGTGACGGCACTGTCACTCGTATTGCTGGTGGTGTTCGCAGCCTTTACTCGGCGCGAGTCACGTCCACGAGCGGTACGGTCAGGATGGTGCAGGGCATCCCCGCCAGCCTGAGCCAGTGGATTACCCGGCGTACCTTCCCGGTTTACATCCCCATCCGTGCTGCTGCTTGGGCCGCTACCGGCGACTCCAGCAAGGTTCGGGTGTTCATCCGCTACACCGACAACGGCGTGACGAACTACGTTTACACGGCGTACTTCGACGCGCTGAACCGCCCTGTGTTCAACAACGTGAACCTCACCCCGACTGCATCTATGGATGACTTCGAGTGGGGCATCGAGGTTGAGGACGGGGCGACTGTCGATGTGTCGTTTGCTGGCCTGATGCAGAACACGCTGGACTTTAACGGCGCGTATCAGATTAAGGACGCTGGCTCCCAGTTCTACAAGGAGTATCAGGTCAACGACGTGGTGCGGAACGTCGGCGGTCAGCCGATGATTGAGTACATGAACTACCCGGCGACGTGGGGCCAGTCCATCATTTACACGCGCCGCCAGTTCCCGTACTACGACCCGTACACTGAGAGCGTGGAAGACCAGTACGCCGAGATTCTTGAGGCAGGGATGCTGGTTTACCTGCTGCAGGCACAGAAGCCTAATCAGGACAGGTCGCGCCTCGACCGTGTGCTGGCTGAAATGACAAGCATCTGGAACCGCAGGAACACGAACCAACTTGACCTGCCCGTTCCGCGTCCGCCTGTTCAGGCGATCATCGGAGGTATCTAGTGACTATCACTTGGCAGGCCGAGGACACGGTTGAGCCCATTGCTGATACCACCATTGAGGGTATCGCCAACTTTGCTACGTACGGCGTAACCATTGGCTGTGGCCTGACGTACTCCGCTGCAAACCTGACTGTCACTGTTGCGGCTGGCACTGTCCGCCACAACGGTACTCAGGTCACGGTTGCTGGAAATAACGTCACGCTTGTTGCTGACACGACTAACCCGCGATGGACGTGGATTGGCGTGCCGTCTAATGGTACTGCTGCAATCGTCAGCGGTACTGCAGCGGCTACTCCTACCGTCCCTGAGATTGGCGACTACGTTCCGCTGGCTCTGGTCTACGTGCAGGCAAACCTTGCCATCGCCAACAACGCCACGTACAAGTTGGACAAGCGTGTTTTTACTGGGCCTAACGTTCAAACGTTTACAGGTAGCGGCACTTGGACAAAGCCTTCGTACGGCACGGTAACCGTTGTTCAAGCGTGGGGCGCTGGCGGCGGCGGCGCTGGTGGCATTGGCGGTGCCGCTAGTTCTCTTCGTCCCGGTGGCGCTGGCGGAGGTGGCGGCGTTTTTATTGAAAGAACTTTCCTTACTGCAAATCTTGGTTCTACCGAATCTATTACTGTTGGTGCAGGTGGTTCGGCGGGAACCGGTACAACTTCCAGCACCACTGGTAACGCCGGTGGTAATGGTGGGTCTACTTCATTTGGGTCATGGGCTGTTGCATACGGTGGTGCAGGTGGCGGCGCTTCAACTGCCGCAAGTAGCGCACGTGGTGGTGGTGGTGCAAGTTCTGCTCAGGCTGGTCAGGCGACAACTGGTGGTGGGCCTACTACTTCTTCAGGTGCTTCAATGGGTGAGGGTGGAGCGCCCGGAGGTAATGGTGCCACAAATGGTTCTGCTTCAGAACGCGGTGGTGCTGGTGGCGGTGGTTCTCCTAACAATGACACAGGTTTGGGTTCTGCTAAGGGAGGCTCGGCAACACTTGGCGGTTCAGGTGGTGGCGGCGGAGCGCTTATCGATACCGGTAACGCTGAAAACGCTGGCGGCGCTGGCGGCGCAGCGGGCGCGTATCCTAATGGTGGCGGTGGTGCAGGTGGTGCTGTTAATGGTGGCGCTGGTACTGCTGGAACAACAGGAGTAGGAACGGTGCATGGTGGTTCTGGTGGTGGTGGAGGCGGTTCACAGGATTCAGGAACTGGTGGCGCTGGCGGCGCTGGCGGCGCAGCGGGTGGTGGAGGCGGAGGCGGTGGTGGTGGTACTTCTACCGGCGGCGCTGGTGGCATTGGCGGTGCCGGTTACTGCATTGTAATTACTTATTAAGGATCTATTTATGAACAACTACGCTGTTGTTGATTCAAATGGAAACGTTATCAACACTTGCGTTTGGGATGGAGTTTCCCTTTGGTCGCCACCCGAGGAAACCACCGCTGTTCTTTGCGACGATGAACCAAACGCAGAAATTGGTGGTACGTACATCAATGGCGTGTTTGCACGCGCTGTTGTTGAGGTTCCCGTAGCGGAGCCTGACCCCAGTCTTGTGGGGAAAATTGCTGCGTTGCAGGCGCAACTTGTTGAACTGGCATCTCAGATTTCTTCGTAAGGAATAGCAAATGCCCGGTGGTTCCGACCGTTTCCTGTCGGTGTTCCTCCCCGGAAACATCGTGTCACCGGGCGAGCCAAGCACGCTGCAGTTTGCCATCGTTGACGACTCGCAGATTGACGGCGGCAAACGGGCGATTGTCCGTAACTACCGAGACGCTAACGCATCTGACGCTGGGCGTATCCGCCGTGTGCAGTGGGAAGTCTGGGGGCCAATCGGCGCTTCCCTAGAGTCAACCTCAGGTCGCCTTGGCACTGATTTCTGCCGCAACCTTGAGACGCGTTGGGAGAGGCGGCTTATTTCCTCTGGTCAGCAGACTGAAGTTGCCCTTGGCGGTGATGACCCTCCCGGTGAACCTTCATATTTTGGAACTGCAAATTTTGGCAGCAACTACTTTTACTCTGGTTTACAAGTGGTAAGTGGCGATGACGTTGTTGTCTTTGACGAGCAGGAAGGCTATCTGTTTGCCAGTCGCGGATCGCTAACGACGCAGGTTAGGCTTGATGATTTTTCTATCGTTCAAACTAAACAGCATGGTGTAACTGTTCTTGACGCTGCTTTGTGGAGGACAAAGGGTCGTCTTGCTATGGGTCGCTACATGCCAATGCAGACCCGCGACTACGTTGATGCCGTTGGCTCTACGTACATCGACACCGTTGCTATCTCACCCACTCAGGACGTTTACGCTCAGGCGGTGAAGCGTGGTTCCGACCGTGCTTGGTACATCGACGCTGACCCCAATAGCACGACGTATAACTACGCTGGCTATAGCCTTGATTCTTTCGAGACTCTTGCTGCGCCTTTCCAAGTTGGCGACCCTGACGTAAACACCACTGGCATTGGGCCATTCGGCCCGTTCACCATGTTCGGTGCAGAGGACAACCTGTACTCGTTCACTGACCAAGGCAAGCCAGTTCCGCTGTCCCGTGCTTTGCTCAACCACCTCACTGACCACAACGGTCAGCAATGGGCCGACCCCGGATGGGGTTGGAACTACGCCATCACGAGCATCGGCCTTCGTGCTATTCAACCGGGTATCGACAACCCTGTTGGTATTGGTGAGCGGATGCGTGGCTTCACTGGTCACGACGGTATCCCGCACGCTATCTGGGCGGAGCGCGGTGAACTCTGGTGTGTGTACTGGACAAGCGAGGGCGACCTCTACGGATACCGTGGAGCGTTTGGCCCTGAGACTGCCAACACTGGACAGCCGCTCTGGTTCCCTTGGTTCTACAAGGCTAACTCCACATGCGGCGCGCTGTTCTCGTCTGTCCGTGGTCTTACCGACCCGCTCAAGGAGTTCCGTGTCTTCCGTGGTGATGGCACGAACATGACCTACATGCTCGCTGCATCTGACGGCAGAGACGACCTCAGCCCGACGTACGTGTACAGCACTGACGGCGGTGACTGGTACGGCACGACAATCGACCGTGACCCTAACCTCTTGAAGACGCTGCGCCTCGCGCGATTCAAGACGCGGAGCATGACCGCTGGTTCTTCGTGGCAGTTGGGCATGGCGTTCGACCCGCCTCCTACCAACACTGCCGGTGCTACGTATGTAAACGTCGGCAACGCCGTGACGAGCAACGGCGCTCAGACTATTGAACCAGTGCAGGGCAACGTCGCCCTCACCAACATTTCTGGTCGCACGATGAAGCCTCGACTCACTCAGATTGCCGATGGCAGCGGCGCTGACTCTACTCCGCCTGAAATCAACGGCACGCTTGAGATTGAGTACGACGAGCGGCCCGAGCAGATTGAGGAAGTCAACGTCGTCGTCAACATGACGGGCACGTCGTACTCCAACAACTACATCTGGGACACGCTCCGCGAACTGCTTGGCTCTACTGTCAACGGCCCGTTCCAGATTCAGTTGCCCGACGACCTCCCGCCTATCGTTACTAAGAACTCTGGCGGCGGCAAGAAGTGGGCGATGCTTGCTGGCGTTACCCACCGTGACGACATCAAAGACCCGAGCATCGAGGGCGTGGCTCTGACGTTTATCGTCTGGCCACAGGGAGACACCATCTAATGAACGAGAGGAACCTAGAGGCCACGGTTCGCACAGCCGACTACTCTGACGCGCTTCGCCGTGCCATGAGTCAGGCTCCTACCGGCAGGCAGATGACTATTGACGGTACGTTCGTCGTGTCTGTTTACACAGACGACCCGGAGAACGTCCTGCTCCAGCCTGCCAACGGCACCGTTGTCATGTGGGATGACGGCGGCACTCTTCGCCTTCGCGGGTACACTCGCGCAACTGGGTGGCAGACCCTGTAGGAGATTGCCATGTCCGAGCGTCCGTTTGCTGACGAGGGTGAGGTTATCGCTACCTTCAATGCGGTACGCGAACAACTGAACCGCATCGAGCATCAGGTCATGAAGACCAACGGACGCGTCAGGGCACTGGAAATCTGGAGGGCGTTTACCAACGGAGCAATTGCAGTCCTCACGCTGCTGGTTGGCTCTGGCGTTGCGTGGCTTGTGTTCTTTGGGGTGAACAAGTGAAGAACAAGTACAGGTTCTTTGACGTTTACTCGCCCATCGAATACAAGAAGTGGGCGGCGTTCATCGCATTTCGCGGTGACATTCTTGAGAGGAAGTTCTGGTGAGTACTTGGTATCCGTCTGCTGATGACCAGTATCCCGGCCCAGCGTGGAAAGTGAACGGGGTAGTCAATCGCTCCGAGGGCGTGGTGCTGCACTCGATGGAGGGCGCGTACGGCGGGGCGCTCACTGTCCTGACTGGAAACTCGCAGGCATCGTGGCACTTCTCCGTCCTCAAGGACGGTCGTGTCATCCAGCATTACCCCACTGATTCAGCCTGCTGGCACGCGGGCGGCCCTGCCGCCAACAACAAGTTCATCGGCATCGAGCATGAAGGCAGGGTGGGTGAGCCGTTGACTCCTGAGCAGTTGGCATCGAGCGTCGGGCTGGTGCGGTGGATTGCTCAGGAGGAGGGCTGGCAGATGGCCCGCCACGTCACAATGTTCGAACATAACGAGGTGTACAATACCGCTTGTCCAAGTGGACGGATTCCTTGGGAGTCGTACGTGACAAATGACCCCAACCGCGAAGACAACTACGACACTGGCCTGACTCGCATCAGGCTTGAAGACATGCTCCGCATCCTCTGCGACGAGCATCGCCACGCCGAGGGCGACCCGCAGGTGCTGCATGAAATTATTGATGGGAAGCGTTGATGACTCTCTCCATGCTCAAGTCTTTCCGTGATGGTGGCATCACCGGCGGCACTACCGCTGTCGTGATGATGCTCATGCTCAACAACGGCACCGACGCCGAGACTGCTGCTATCGCTGGCATGATTGCTGGCGGTATCGCCGCTCGGCTGTACCGCTACGGTCGCGCTCGGTGGCCGTGGCTTGAGGCGCTTGACCCTCCGGCGGAGGAGAACAAGGGGCAGTGACGTGCAGGACTTTAGCCCGGACATCGAGTTTTACTCAGTCCAAATCGGCGGTGTAAACGACTACCCGGTTCGCACGTTCTGGCGGCCAGTGTGTATGCGCTGTAAGTGGAGTGACGAACCGTACCCCACGAGGAAGCAGGCAGAGGAAGAGGCGGCTGTTCACCTGAAGTTGGGCTGTCTTGTCCACTACTCCACCTAGACTGTTCTACAAACTGACACGGGAATCTAACGGGTGGTTCATCTCGTCCATGGAGATTGACCCGCTCTCCTCCTTCGTTGCTTACCCGACTCGACGGCTGGCTATAGTAGCAATGCAGATGATGAGGGAGCAGAAGGAGATGATTCAGGAAATGCAACAGTTCCTTGGCGGGGACTAAGCGAGGTAAGACGTGCCTGTCCCCAAGGATTACGTCTGCGTAGATTGCAAGATTACATTCCAGTCCATTGCTAGTCACGCTCTAAGATGCAAGCCGTGTCGTGGTGCAGCAAAGAAAGCACGCGAGCGCATCGGCACAACCATCAGGGATTGCGCTCGATGCGGCTCTACATTTAAACCGTACAAGGGCGACCAGAAGTATTGCTCGCATGAGTGTGGGTACGACGCACACCTTGATGCAGTGGGCGCACCGCCTGAGCGCAAGGCTGCCGACGAGCAGATGGAGAAGTTGTTCCGCTACTACAAGTCGAAGAGCAACATTGAGATTACCAGCAGGCCCGATGGCACCCGTCTCGTATCCCTGTCAGACCTGCAGTTGCCGTTCGTAGATGAGCCGCTACTTGATGCGGTCATCGAGTTCGTTAGTGATTACAAGCCCCACGACATCATCCTCAACGGCGACATTCTTGACTGCTACGAGGTATCCGACTTCGATAAGCGGCCCGAGCGCCTGTTCAATCTTGGCACTGAGTTCGAGATGGCGGACGCCATCGTCAGGAAGTTGAAACGGTACGCCGCCAAAGACTGTCAGGTCTGGTGGGTTGACGGCAACCACGAGGAGCGCCTTCAGCGTGCAATCTGGAGGCGCGCACAAGACTTCTCGTTCCTCGTCAAAGACATCCCAGAGGCTCTGAGGCTGGACGACACATGCGCGGGTTACGTGCCATACGGCAAGCACATTGACTACCTTGGCTTCGTGTTCACCCACGGCAACTTCATCTCTTCCTACTCTGCCTACACCGCCAAGCGCCACCTTGAACGCTACCGTTCCAGCGGTGTGAACGGCCACACGCACCGGCTAGGTTCGTACAGTGTGACGGACATGCATGGCCGCAGCCACACTTGGTACGAGATGGGCTGCCTGTGTCGGCGTGATCTTGAGTATGTGCGTGGCGTTGGCAACTGGCAGCAGGGTCTGTTAATTGGAACCGTTGCTGGGGGAGCCCTTCACCCCCAGTTAATCCATGTCATTGAGACTGATGCTGGGCGAGGATTCTACGCCAACGGTAAGCACTACTACATCAAGGATTCGTGATAGAGTTAACGAGCGGCGGGGTCGCCTCTCCCCCGCCGCCTCCCTCCTGCCCCCTGCGCCGTCGCACCTCCGGCGCAGGGGGCTTCGTTTACATTTCAGTTCCGCAGTTCGGGCAAGTCAGAACACGGTTACCCCGTTGCTCTTCAGTCTCCCTGTTATCCACCCAACTGTTCATCACGTAGACCTTGCAGTCATTGCGCGTCTCCTTCAGCCGGGAGATACGGCCAGCCTTGTGAAGAACAGAGAGTGCGCCAGACGCGCTGCCGTGGTGGGTTGCTGTCAGGTCGCTCAGTTCCTTCCACGTAATGCCACGACGACCACGGCGGTCGAGCAGTTCAAAGATTGCCATTTGCAACTTGCTGGTCTTGCCGTTCTTGTCACGGAGTTGAGCGCGCTTCTTAGAAGTCTCGCTGCCACTCCACCCTGACGTGCCGTTGTACGGTAGCGACGGCTTGAAGATTTCCTCGTCCATCATCAACCTCCCAATATCATTCTCACTGCATTAGCAGCGATTATTATGTTGAGTACGAGCATGACTGCTTCGTACTTAGTCACCGGCCACACCCGTAGCGCGTAGACCACGGCCAGAAGCGGTCTTGCCGTTCCTTGTAAGCCTGCTCAGAGACACGTACAGCGGCATAGATAGCCGAGTCGCGGGTTTGTACGTCAGCCACCGTGAGCCCCACGCCAGCGAGCGTAGACGGCAGAATCTGGGCAATACTCACTTCGCCATACTTTCCCACCGCATTGTTGTCGAAGCCGACCGTCTCGCAGCGGAGGATGGTAAGCCACTGGCTCACGTCCTCGGGTCGGGCGTAGCGGACGATTGCTCCGTAGACTTCGTATGGAACTACAGGGACTGGATCAGTAACCGTGAGCGCGATTGGCTCGGGAGGCGGAGGGTAGTAGGGCTCGGTGAGATCGGCAGGCTGATACTGCGGTACGTGTGTTGACATAACTGCAACGAGGGCGATAGCCGCCAATGTGGTACGCACTAAGCATCGGTTCCCTTCTCTCCTTTCATGGCTTCAATGCAAAACTTGCACAGCCAAACGCGCCTGACTTCCTTCACTTCCTCAAAGTCGAAGAGTCCTCGGCACTTGGAGCAGTAGACCTTGACGTATCCCACGTCAGACCTCGGTTACTTGGATGAGCAAGCCCTCATCCTCTGGCTTGTCGCACCGTTCGATGCGACCTGAAAGGATAGCCACATGTTGGTAGCCGTCGTCAACCACCAAACCGGCGTCGATGATGCCGTCGATTGCTGCCTTCAGCGAGTAGATTGCATTGCCAGCATCTTCAGGCCTGTACAAGTTTGTACCTTTAGTTCGTTTAAACCAACGAAGCACCAGCACTACGTGTGCTGGGTCGAGCGGTGAGTCGATAGCCTGCACGCAGTCATCGGCAAGCAATGCCACCGATACATCGCCGCGCATCTTGCCCTTGGCCTCGCTGATTGCGATAGGCACCCGGCCTTCCTTCCGCTCGCCACGGTTGGGACTCAACCACTTGGAGGGAAGGAGGCCGGGGATGAATACGCTGACTGACCTACCCACGATTCACGCGCGGGGATGACCTGATGTACTCGGTGTACCTGACAAAGCCGTTGAAGGTTTTCTTTGCACCGCAGAACTTGCACTCGCCCGCTACGTCGTGGTCATCCTGAGCAGCAAGCATCCAGTGATGAACGCAAGGTTCATTGCTCTTTGCCATTACAAGTCCTCTACTACTGCCCGCGCCTGCTCATCCTTTGGGCTCAGGAGGAAGGGCCAGTCTTTTCCGTCTTGGTGAAAGAAGTGATTACGCGCCCACTCACGCCCGTTAGCGTCTTGCTGAAACCAGCCGTTGTGGAACTCGCAGACGGTGACAACGGGAAACTTCTCGGCTGCTCGCTGTCCTCCGAAACTACCGCGAGGTGCAATGTGATGAGGCGAGAGCCGTCCATAGCAGCGGGTTGGAACTCCGGCTGCTTCAGCAGCACAACTCGCTGATTCTCCCATGCTGTAAACGTCAGTGTGTTCTTGTGAATCGAGATATTCACGCTTGCCCTCCGACATGGGCTTGAGCCCAGCCTTGCGTTCGTCCTGATAGTTGTGCGTCCACGTCGAGCCAATGTGGTTCTCGTGGTTCTTAGTGCCGCCGCACTTAGCGCACCTAGGCTTCGGCTTCACAGCGATGCTTGCTCTCCCAGATGCGCCGATCAGAACCATGGATGCTGGCACCACGCACACCACATGATGTGCACTCAGGCACAACCTCACCCTTGAACATCGAAGTGTGGAAGATAACCATTACCCCTCAACCTCCCAGCCTGAGTCCGTCAGCGCACGACGGATAGCAGTAGCAGCAGCAGCGTTGTCCTCAGTCGTAACGTGAAAGCCAGTGTCGGTGGGCTTGATGATAGCCTTCACCTTGTCAGCCTTACGAAGCACCGTGTAAACGTACTGCCGAGACACCTCATTCTTCTTGGCAATCTCGATAGCCGTGTAGCCAGCGCGCCGCTGGCGAATCATGTCGGATGCGTTAGCCATCTCTTACCTCTTCTTGAATGGGAGCCGAGGTGTTTTCCCCCGACCGATTGATTCGACGCTGAAAGCCTTCGCTTGTCTGTATACAACTTTGCCGCACATGGTGCAATCACGATCGCCTTCGTCGGTTCGGCTTGGAACTAGACGACCCCCGCACTTGGGGCAACTTGTCTCGTTCATCTTTCTGCTTCCTCCACTCATCAACAGCAGCAACGGCGCAGTCTGGGCACTTCTGCCCCGGCGCAACCATCTCGCCGCAACCACCTAAGCACTCGACGTACTCACGCACAGTGACTGCACCTCGGCTCCTTGTCTTGGTCATACCAACGAGCAGGCCCGAGGCAGCAAGCACAGGCAAAGACCGAAGCCCACTGCGCCTCGTGGTCATCCTCTGGTGTTGACATAACACGGTCATAGACGGCGGCGTATCGCTTGTCGATAACCTCCTGAGTGATGCCGTGCTGAGAACACCCGGCCATTAGAAAATGTCCTCGTCACTAGACATAACGGCATGTGACGAATGACGAACCCCCCCATAAACTGAGTTCGTCGTCACATCTTTTTCTTCATTGAAGGTGGACTGCACACCCCCAACTTCGTTGTTGGGGTGGGGTGTGCTGTCATGCGTGTCTGGAGATTGAGCGTCGAAGTCATCGAAGTTCGTCACATCGTTGATGACGGATTCCGACAGGTCGAACAGCACTGACTTGCCATCCTTCCCAGACTTGGCGAACCGATCCGAAGCGAGGGCGCTCACGACCGTTGTGCGTGGGAGGTTCAAGTCCTTAGCAATCTTGGTCGCATCTGCAGCACCGAACAACTTCAGGTATTCCTCGATATGCTCGGGCGTAGACAACTTCTTCTGAGATGCAATCTCAACAAACTCGTTGGGCTTGGCACGGCGCACCATGTTCAGGCCGTACTGGTCGAACACCAAAGCAATCTGTGTAAACGACGTGTCCTTGCGAATGTCGTTCGCCTTGTCCACGCGCAGGCCAATGCCCAGCGTGTCGCCCTTGCTCTTGTCGTCAGTCATCAACTGCACCGTCACGTCGGCGGCAGCGTCGAACATCTGCGAGCCGAACGTGTGCGACTCGTCACCACGAGGAGTGTGAGCCAGCACCGCCCACGCTGCCGGAGACAGACTGTTCAGCGCGTCCATCGCCTTGTTCGCCGGGTCATTGTCGATGAGGTTGCCGTATCCCATGCGGGACAGGCTGTCCACAAGGACGAACGAGACGCCTTCCTTCGTGACCGTGCGCTGGATGCCGTCGATAACGTCAGGCAGGCTGCGGCCACGCCGGTCAAGGCGCAGCAGCGGGCGGCTGCGGGGCAGGCCAAGCGACTGGTTGATGTCACCGAGGCGCACGTCCACCGACTCAGCCGACCGCTCAAGGTTCACGAACAACGCTGGCCCCTGCGTGACAGGCCAGAACGTGTTGATGCCAGCGTCCACCGTGACGCAAAACAACATGCCAAGCCATGACTTACCACGTCCGGGAGGCGCAAAGATGATGGTTCCGCCACCCTCGACCACGAACGGGTTGATGACGAACGCCTTGTGCGTCCGCTCGTTGGCACCGCCACGAAGTTCCGCCTCTTGGTTGCCAATCTCGAACGACCAAAGGCCGCGTTGAAACAGCATCAAGTCCATGCTCATCCGGGCATGGTCGTACCCGTTGGCAGCAAGGATGTCCTTGATTGCCTCCTTCTTGTAGATAGCGTTGACCAGACGCTCCCTGTCCTCGCGTCGGCCCACGTTGTACGTGTCCTCGTCGAGCGGGATAGCGCCACGGCCCTTCTCGCGGAAGCCGATGCTCACGGTAGCGTGAACACCAGTCCGCTCGTTGCGCACGTTGGCAGCCTGATAGATGACTTCGATGCTGTCAGCCTCAACTAGAGACTGAATCGCACCGCTCGCCGTCCTGTTGTATTCCATCAGAACATTCCCTCGTACTTGCGTAGCCAGTGTTCTTTCTCCACCACTTCCTTCATGTCATCCTCAATCAAATAATCCAACCCCTCCACTGTCCCGCCGCCTTCGAAGTAATCAAACGCATCACCCTTCGGTGGTAGCACCGCCCGAACAAACCGCGCATGTGGCAGCACCTCATGTATACGTGCCATGAACGCGCGCCCCGGCTCGTCATTGTCCGGCCAGAGGATCACGTCCCTGTCTCGCAGCGGGTCGAGGGCATTGCCGTATGCCTTCTGATTCGAACCGCCGCCCAAGCACACGGCTACCAGCCCACGGTCAGCACAAGCGTCCGCTGCCTTCTCGCCTTCGACAAACCAAACTGGAGCGTCGCCGGAAAGAACATCGTTCAAACGATACAGCGGTAGTTCTTTGATTGAGATACCAACCAGACCATCGCGCCACGTGTGGCCCGGTACTCTCCACGCAAACGCCTTCCCGTGCGGAGTTTCGAATCGTCCATGCTCGGCAACAAGTCCTCGGCTAGTCGTGTGGTATTCGTATGAACGAACCAACTGCCAGCCAGATGAACGCTTCTGCTCACCCTTCTCCCATAACCCTCGCGCCTTGAGTGCGGCAATGACTTCTCCCTGTGCGCACCCACGGTGGCAGCGAACAAGCACCTTGTCGTTGGCTACGTTCACGGATAGTGAGGGCATGTGGTCGCCGTTACGATGACCGGCAATAACAGGGCAGTGCTTCAACGCTGTGTTACGGCACGGACAAGAATGGCGTCCGCACTGTAGCGCAGACGCCATAGCGTTGTAATCCATTGTGTGACTCCCTTGCTCTCACAATGGTCACGCTATCGGACTCATTTGTTTACACCAGCGCATAGCACCGAGCATTGATGACTTCCCAATCAGGTGGCATGTCATCGCTGTGATTGCGTCACTATTAGCGGGTGCGATACGCAGCCTTGCGCTCTATTGCACGCCAGTCGATGCCTCTCCCCGTAGCCGACATCAACAGCATACGTACCGCGCGATGCTCACGGATTCGACCCGGTATTGCACCGCTCCAGCCAGTGAACAATGCTCGGTGCTAGGCGCTGGTGTAAACCAGCGCGCTCAAACTAGAAGGGCTCGTCTTCGCCGTAGTCTGCACCAACCTGAACGGTCGGTGCCTCGTACTGCGCGGCGTACTGCTTCGCACCATTGAAGCCACGCTGCTTCGGCTCGGCGGTAGTCACGAACTTCACACCGAGTCGCCCGCCCTCGGACAGCCCACGCGCACCAGCCTTGCGCACGGCATCCTGCACGGCGCGCTGCATCTGGCCCTTCACGTACAGCGTGCGCTGCCCGTCGTCGTCCTCATCCTCACGCGCATCGGTCTGAAGCGTGATGATCAACTGCATCATCGGGTCGCCGTTGTCCCACGTCTTAGGAGCGCCGGACTTGATATCAGTCTGCTGGCGCACCTGCATGTCGATGATGGTGCCCACCACCTTGTCGCCCTCGCGGTCGAACTTGGCGGACTTAGCGCCTCCGCCCATCAGGAAAGCGTTGGGGTCTGCGTAGTTAGTCACGTTACTTTTCCTCCATGTAAACAGTCAGTGCCTCAGTGCCGGTGCCCGGCATCTCGTAATGTGCGATAGCGTCGGCCCACGATGCGCCTGCATCTTTGCGGAACCGAGACAGCATCGTGTGGTCGATGCGTACCATGCCTGCGTTCGCAGCCTTGATAAGTGCGTCGATGCCACCAGCCGATGTGACCAGTGAGATAACGTCGTATGTCGGCGTGCCCTTCCTCTCTGTAATCTTTGCGGTTGCACCAGTCTCATCGTCACGCATGAACTTCATATCGTTCAACTGCATGTGATTCTTGATGCGCTCGACAGCGTACTTCTTCGCCACCTCAAGCGGCTTCAACTCGTCGTTGATGTGCGCAACGGAAGAGATGAGGCCGATGATTTCCCGCTCGGCCTGTGCATCCTGTGCGTTTACATACGAATCAAAGTCAGTAGTCATCGTTACTCCAGCGGAAGAAAACGTGCGAGGGAGTCCTGCCCCATGTGCGCAAGGCTGCTAATCTCCGGGTCTTCGTCCATGTCATTGACAATGGTGCGCGCCCACTCGTTATGACGCATTGCCATCTGCAGCCCCATCAGGAATCCATTAGCAGCACCGTCCGCCTCGCTATCACTCAAGCCTTGCGACTCAAAGCGAATCTTCATGAACTGATGAACAACGGCAGACACACCGAACTTCTTGACCAAAAGGCGCATGATCTGCGCGTACGAGTCAGGCAGATTTTCTTCGTTGTCGAGGTGGTCGGCTTCAGACATTGAGCCGAGCAGGGATGCGATGTCGTTCTCGATGTTGTAGTCCTCGGTCATTGTTAGTTGCTCTCCTTCTCAGACTTCATAGCCCAAAGCGCACCGTCAATAGTGCGAATACTTACACGCACGTTCGTGCTCTGTGCAGCAGAATAAACGCGCTTGCGAGCCAGTGCCCGGTCGCCAAACTCATTTGGAACCAGCGTGGGTTCATTGAATGAAAGGCCTCGAAGCCACTTGCTCACACCAGTTTTGTAACTTGAGCGATATGAAAGGAACTCTTCAGCGTCCATGTTTTGCCTCCTCTAGTAGCGGACTCGAAGTGTACAACGTGCAGTCGTCGTGTGTCTACCCCCCAGTGAACAGACGCACCTCCTCTTCGCACTTGTAGCAGCCGGGGACAGGATGGATCTTCGATGGGTTCGGCGCGTTGTGCGTGTGCCCGTTGCGCCGCGCATCCTCATCAACCTCCGCC
>Ga0208783_10000423_pt1 | contig 26145 bp, 35 predicted proteins | sample DEB19_08_DNA_2_FD_184529 | JGI IMG/M metagenome (GOLD analysis project Ga0208783, IMG submission 184529) | Aqueous microbial communities from the Delaware River and Bay under freshwater to marine salinity gradient to study organic matter... | ecosystem: Environmental > Aquatic > Marine >...
GCGGGTGCGGCAGGCGGTGTGGGCTGTGCCCTGTCGCAGAAAACCAACCAGAACGCCAAGATCGGCGGCGAAAGCCTCTTCAGCCTCAACATCAAGTACTGGGAGAGGCGGTTCCAGAATGGGCGTATGATGAAGCTCCGCATGTTCGGAGCCAACGGCCAGCTTTTCAACAGCTTGCAGTCGGCGTACCTCGGTCGGCTGTCCACGACCGAACTGGGCCAGTTGGCACGCTCGCGCTTCCCGACCTCGGGCAAGGAAACCACGGTGTCCTTTGCTCGGAGCATCGGCTTTGGCAACCCCAAGATTGCCAAAGCGCAGGATCAGCTTGCCGCAGGGCAGGAGGATGCCAATGCCACGACCTTGCAGTCGGGCCAGAAGCTCTCGGGTGCGCTCACCTATCAGGAGGAGTCGGCCCCCGGCGCGGGTGCTTTCGGTCTGGCTGACATGCAGGCGTTCGTAAAGGACATCGGCCTGCTCGGGCAAGTCAACCTGTTTGAGACGACCTACCAGTCCAAGCTCGACATCGTGCAGGAAGTGCTGAAGGTCACTGGCTTTGAGTTCTTTCAGGACGTGGACGGCGACTTCGTGTTCAAGCCGCCGTTCTACAACATGGACTCCAGCACCAGCCGTATCTACCGCATCGAGGACATCGACCTGATCAGCTTCAATATGAGCGAGAAGGAGCCACAGGTCACTTACAGCATCGGCAAGGGTAGCCACTTCAAGAACGTCATCGGCGTCGGCGTGGACAACGAGTGGGGCGTCGAGGGTCGCTACATCGACTGGCGGCTGGTGGCTCAGTTTGGCTGGCGTCCTGACAACTTCGAGGCGATGTACTTTACGAACCCTCGCAGCCTGTTCTACGCCTCCGTGAACCGCATCGACATTGGCAATGTCGAGTCCTCGACCGCTAGCGCGACCATCCCTCTGCGGCCCGAGATCCGCGTGGGCTACCCCTTCTACATCGTCAGCTACGACTGCTACTACTACTGCAACAGCTTCTCGCACTCGTGGGCGGCAGGCGGTCAGTGTACGACCAGTCTGCAACTGGTCGGCAAGCGGTCGAAGTTCTTTCCCCCCGGTGACCCCACAGGCCGTGGTATCGAGAAGGTCAATCTCGCCAATACGACCCTGCCTCCCGTGACGCTTGAGGTGCTGGACGACCAGCAGCATCTCAAGCTGGCTGGTTTCCCCAATGTCGTCATGGCCCTCGACCCTAACGAGGTCAACCCCTTGTTCTTCTTGGTGCAAGACGAGTTGACCGACCTCTCCAACCCGGTTGTCTTGCAAGCGGTCGTCAAGATCGCCCTTGCCGAGAATTTGGTCGTGCAGGAGTCCTCCGACCCCCCCGGCGTCTACACCCTCAACTCCAGCGAGACGACCAAACGCCAGAAGTTCATCATCGGCGGTGCTGACACCACTGCTTACAGCAGCAAAGACCAGAACGCCCCCTTCGTCCTTACCGTCGCGGCTGACAGGAACTACCAGACGCTCAAGGCGGCGAAAGAGCAGCGCGACAAGGATGTCGATCAGAAGCTCGTGCCCAACGTCAAGGAGCAGGAATCCCTCAAAGCGCAGAACACCCAACTCAGCATCGAGCGCGAGAAGGCTACTGCGACCATCGAGCTAAAGAACAAAAACGACGCCAAGATTGAGCAAAACCTCGCGAAAATCAAGCAGCTTGAGCAAGACTACGACTCTGCCCGAGAGTCCATCGACGCCGCCAAGGAGCAGCAAACCCAGAGTCTGCCTGATGACGCCAAGTTCCTGCTCGATCTGCTCAACGCTGTGGGCGACAAGGTGCTGCGTGACAAGAAGCGAATTTGGGGCGACCTCCAGAACACCTCGAACTTGCTCGAACTCTTGTCGGACAAGAAGGCCAACTTCAACAACAGCGGCACCCCCGGCTCCTATCGCTACTTCTCCTGCTCTCACCCTGACCCTGACCAGCAGGGCCTCGGCTTCCAGTTCAACGGCACAGGTGTGGACAAGACGGACAGCAAGTTCGCGTCACCCCTGAACGTCAACTTTGGCTTCACCGAGACGCCGAAGATCGCTCGCCCAGACGACCCCAAGATTGCGGTGCCAGAGGCCGAACTCAAGCGGCAAAATCGCTTCGTCAAGAAGGGTCTCTGGATACAGCGGTCGGCCCCCTACGAGATCCCCGGCACCACCCGCAAGGCAGAACCGTTCAACGGCACCTACCGCTTGCTCGTGTCTACGGCTGAGATCCAGACGTTGGAGTTCGGCGTAGCTCTGCTGCCCAATAAAGCCAGCAAAGCGAGTGCCCATACTGACCTGACCTTCAACGACTTCAGTGCCAAGCTCGCCTCGGCTGTGACGCAGTATCTGGATGGACACGTTCCTCAAGCGGACGCTCGTGATGCGGGGGTGCTGACGGCAAGCATCTGTACTCAGGTCAACGACATCCAGAAGGAGATCAACGAGGTGCTTCCCGTCAGCCTGACGGAATACACCAAGAACGCCAAGGCCAGCTTTGCGCCCAAGTACGTTCCCGGCAAGACACCTCCCATCCAAGTCTACGAGGCGGCTGCGAACGCCTACGCCAATCTGGTGCAAGCCAGCTACGCGGAGGGCGCGAAAACGACGGAGAAGGGGGTAAAGACAAGTGGCTCCAAGCCTGCCCCTGCGACCGCCAAGAAAGCGGCTGAGGCACCCAAGGCGAGTGCGGAGGACATCAAGGCTGCTCAGGCTGCTGTGGAAGAGGCTAGAAAGAAAGCCGAGGCAGCCTACAACGGCCCCGGCTCGAACTCAAAGGAATACGCTTTCGCTCTGTTTGAGCTGAAGTCTGCGGAAGCCAAGGTCAACAAGCTGGTCGGCGGTGGCAACGCCAAGAAAGGCGGCGGCGGGACGACGAACAACGCGGCAATCCGCGCTGCTCTGGAGGCGTACAAGAGCAAGGTGGCCAAGGCCCTCAACGGTCTCTACAACGGCACGCTCGGCCAGTCTGGCGTGCTATTCGAGAACCAGCCTCTGACCAAGAACCTCGCAAGGAGCAGTATCGTTTCTACTCATGTGGTCAACTCCCCGATCTTCCCAGTGTCCGACGAGAAGGGCTACCGCGTGCTGGGCACATACCGCTATGGTCGGGGCATCAAGCTGATGAAAGACAGCCTGCTCGACCAGCTTACGTCGGCAGACCCGAAGTCGCAGTTGTCGCCCAAGGCTCTCGACCTCCTCCTGCGTGCCAACAGCGAGGGTCAGAAGAAGCAGGCGGTCAAGATTGCGGTCGAGGAACTGTCCAAGGTCTTTACCGTGGACACGCTGATCGATTTGGGCTTGCTGAACGAGAACAGCACCATCAGCGACAACGCCTACCGCAACTTCGTCGCTGACCAGCGAGACTCGACTCAGCAAGTGCCCGCGACCAATGCGGCTTACAGTCTGGCTGACCTCGGGGTGTACGACAACATCGCAGGCGGTACTGTCACGAGAGGGGCAGAGGCTGATGTGGCAACGCAGGCGTTCAGCTTCGACTTCGTCAACATCGTTCGCACCAGCGATTACCAGAACCTCCGCACGGTCAACGACACGCTGCAATCCCTGCCGCTTGGCCCAGATGGTCAGCCCACCATCGACAAGGCAAGCCAGTACCAAGCGTGGACAGCGGCTACAAAGGCCGCAGAGTGGGAACAGCGGCAGGACAGCTTGCGCGGCACCCTTCCGATCCAATCGCAGACCACAGCGCAGCAAGTTGTGGATGCCGTCGCAACCTTTGGCCGACTCGTCGGCGGTGAGGGCTAACCTATGAGCGCATCAGGTGAAATGTGGTCTGAACTCAACGCCACTGTGGGGGCGATGGAGAGGGCCAACAAGAGCAAGCCCGACAACAACCCATGGTCGATTGGCATCGGACGTGTCCAGCACATCAACTACGAGGAGATGCTCGTCACGCTTCGCATCATCACAGGTGCCTCGGGCGAGTTTACCCGCGTTCCTGTTCCCCTTACGTCTCCCGGCGTAGGGATGCGGCACTTCCTCGGCGCGATGCCCGAGGTGGGCGACCTCTGCGTGTGCGGGTGGATGACGCAGTCCACGATGAACACGCTCGGCAACGTGCCAACGCGAGTTCCTGTCATCCTCAACTGGTTGCCGCGTGGCCCTTGGCTGGGGCACGACTGGATGATCGAGCAGCCCTTCTCGCCAGATGAGCATGAGTTCGGCACCCCCCGCAATCAGCTTGTCGTCGAGGGTGTGTTCCAGCGAACTCGTCACAAGATGCGGCACATGCAGCCCGGCAACATCCTAGCCTCCTCTGGGCAGGGCAGCGACCTCGTGCTGGATGAGTCGGCCACTCTGGCCAACCGCCGAGGCAACGAGATTGTGCTGCGGGATCAAGACCAAGCCCTTGTGGCTCGTTCCCTCCAGCAGTTCCACGCGATGGCTGGAACGCGGATCTACGGCGGCATGGTGCAGCGTGATGCGACCTTGCTGACGAGAACCCTGATCAGTGACGGATTGCTCTGGGATGGCAACAAGCAGCTAGACGACAACGGATTGCCCTACTACGGCGGCAAGCTGTCCTTCTCCTCGGAGAACGGCATCTTCTCCGAGGGCTTGCCAGATAACCCCTTCTTTCCTAACAACTACTTGCAACCCTCTCGCATCCTCGCCAAGCGCATCGAGGATGACACTCAGCAGAACCCTGCGTTCCAACTCAACCCTCGCCTCGACCCCTACACGTTCCTGCAAAACGGCCTGTTCATTGACCAAAACGGCTACGCGACAGGCAGCACAGGCATCAATTTCAACATGGGCACGGGCTATGGCGGCAAGCGCATGTTCCGCACGGCGTTGACCAAGAACAACGCCCTGACGGACGGCACGACGGACACTGCCTCGACCACGCAGACCTTTACCGAGTACCGCATCGAGGTCGCACACACCAGCGACGGCAGACTGCCTGTCACCGAGCAGACGGATGGTTTCGATGCTGACCGTCTGCCTAACCAAGCACCCGAAGCAGGCACGGATCAGCCTGTGTCTAACACCAGCCCCAACGTGCCCTACATCGTTAGCGTGATGGGCACTGTTGTCGGCAACGACCCCTACACCAACGAAGGCCGCAAGGTCTACGGCGTGCCTCTTTCCCCGGTCGTGCTGGGGAGTGACCCGAGCAAGGTCAACCCGCAGATGGTCAGTGCGCTCAACCCGCCTCTCAATGTCGAGGAGCAGGCGGCTACCCTGTTCATGCTGACGCCCCTGCCGATCACCCCGACCGCTGGCCCCAACACTTTCTGGTCTGTCAAGAAAAACGGCCAACTGAGGGCGCACATCAGCGGCCCTGCCGCAGGCAACTCGGTCGAGTTCGCCACCACAGGCAACCTCGTCGGCAACGTCGGCGGCAACTTCGACATCACTGTCCAGAAGGCTATCAACCTCCGAGGACTCGGCGGTAGCCAGACGAGCAACACGGCTCTTGACCTCAACTTCCCGACAGGCACCGTTTCCTTGTATGCGGGCGGCAATCAGGAAGGCCCGGCTGCTAGTTCGGCAAACTCGACGGATCAGGATGGCGGGGCTTCGTCCTTGCCGACCATGAGCCTCGGTGGTCGTGTCGTGGCCATGACGGGCGACGACCAAGCAATCCTCACGGCATCCAACGGCACGACGGTATCGAGCAAGGGCACCACGACTGTCCAAGGCAGCAACTCGGTGCAGATCAGCGGTGGCCGTAAGCTCGTGCAGATTGCAGAGCAGCACGAGCTTACGGCGACAGGCAAGATGTCCGTGCTGGTCGCTGGCCCTGCTGACGGTTCTCCCGCCAGTGGCCCCTTGCGTGAGACGAAGCTCCAATCTGCGGACGGCGGGGTGGTAGACAAGTACTCGGTGCCCACTGCGGGCAGTCGCGAGGAGGAGTTCACCGCTGGCGACCATACGACGACCATCAAGGTCGGCAACCTGACCTACCAGACCGCTCAAGGCAGCTTCACCGCCAAAGCAGGCGGCTCCTCGCTGGTGGTCTCGTCCTCCTCGGGCATCACAGGCTACGCGGCGACAGGAAGCCTGACCATGACGGCAGCGGTTGGCTCTGCCAGCCTTGTAGGCCAGACGGCTGCGAACCTGACGGCTACGGCGGGGGTCGCTACGGTCAAGGGCACGACGGTCGTGCTGTCGGCCACAGGGGGCAAAGTCGGGGGGATTATGAGCGGCGCAGACATCGAGCCGTTCACAGGCAAGCCCTTTGTGGTGCTAGGATGCGGAAGCCTGACTCAGCTACTGTCGCTCTAGCCCTTGTGGCCTTTGCGGGCCTTGTCACGAGCGGTCTTGCCCGGTGCCCGGACAAACTTCTGCTGCTTGCCCTCACCACCGCTGCGCTGAGTGTCGCGGTCAATCTGGTGAGCGAGGCGATGTTCCCACGCCCACTGCATCTCTGTCACGACGTGTTCTTGCGCCGACGCCATCAGCCCCGCCAGCACGACCGCGTGATTGGTCTCCAACTCGAAGTTGACCTGATCCCGCTTGGTGCGCCACTGGGTGTTGGTGGCCACGCTGCCGTCCTCACGCAGACGCCCAATCTGGAACGAGTACATCGGGTTCAGACCGTGCGACTTCGACACGACGACGGCCATCCCTGACTTGTGGTCGGTGAACACCTTGTCCTGCTTCCATTCGGTCTTGGGGCGGTAGGGCTTCTTCTGCTGCGGTTCCATAGCTGTCCTCATGCTGGTTGGCTTACCCTACCAGAGATAGGATGCGGATCAACTCGTCAGCGTCAGCGTCTGTGATGCCAGTACGACCGCTGGTGATGACCGTATGCCCAGCAGGCAAACCGTCCACCCATAGCCCCATGTCGTCTACGACAGCCCATGCAGAGATTTCGACCTTGTGGTGCCAGTTCTCCAGCCAGTAAGTGACCTCTCGTGCGCGATGCCCCCGCTCGCCCCCGACGAGCAGCGACACACCCTCGCTCTCGTCCCATACCGTCAGATTGGGGGTCTGGCTGATGATCGATTGGAACAGCCTCTCCGTCATGCCGTTGCCGACCAGCAGGGCACGAGCCTCGTTGTAATGCTCTGGTGTGCCCATCTCAGCTTTGATCAGGTTGCGCCAAGCTGAGGACAGCACGATCACCGCACCAGTCTCGTCCAGCACTCGCTCGACCTTGGCGCACAGGTCTGGAGAGATGTTACGGTGATCCGTGTTCAGCACCCCGTCGATGTCCAGAAACAGCACCTTCATTCAGCTTCCTTGCACAGCTTGCGGCTGTGCTGTCGGGTGCGGGTTTCGATGGCCTTCTCGACCGCGTTGCACCCACGGCGCGGGCCGTGCCCGTGACGGACGTTCCACATCTTGTCTTTCGCACCCTTCATGATCATACCTCCCTTTAGCAGTTGGGGCACTCGGCTTTCTTGGCTTCCGACATCGGCATCGGCGTCCAGTGGATGTCCCGCTCGATTTTGAGACCCATCGGGCCAGTGACCGACTCCAGTTCGTCGATGCTGATGTAGCCCAGTTCGGCGCAGTCGGGTTCGGCGGCGTTGTAGACGAAGCCGAAGGCCAGCTTCTCCTTGGGGTCGTATTCGGTCAGGAGCCAAGTCCAGCCCGCCCACGGCGTAAAGAGCTTGACCTTGACCGTCGGGTCTTTGACTTTCTCGGTCGAGTAGAGCTTGGGAAGGCCAGCGGAGGTAGGAATGAGCGTCATGGCGGGGTCTCCTCGGGGGGCTGTCCATCGCCCCCTCGTCTTGTGTACACACGAGGGGGGGTACGCTAACAAAAATCAGCGTTGGGGCACTCGCTTGCCTATCGGTTTGCGGGTTAGGGTAGGTGTGTGCAGGAGGCGTGATGGATCAGGACGTGTTGGTGTTGCTGACCGATGACGAGATTGTCGAAGCTCTTGCCGAGCTTCAGTCGGGGTGGCGTTATGACTCTGGCTCGCTGCACAAAACCTTCTCTTTCGACTCCTTCTCTGAGGCCACCGACTTCGTGGCTGCACTTGGGGAAGTCTCCGACGACATGGAGGGTCACCACCCCCATCAAGTGGTGCTTCGTGGGGCCTCGGTCGAACTGCACCTTGAGACCCACACCGTACAAGGTGTATCGCAAGCAGACCTCGACTTGGCCCAAGTCTGTGACGCCATCGTCGAGGATGCGGTAGCATCCTCGGTGGCGGACAGGTACCTCGACGAGGACGAGGCCGATTTCGACGAGGAGTAGGGCGTGACAGAGCGTGTCGAGATCCCGGTAGCAGAGGCCCTCGCTGGCGATTGGGTGGTCTACATCTCCAATGCTCGCCCAGCGGGGCAAGTGACGCGCAAGGTCACTGGCAAGACCCGCGACAAGACGAACGGCCAGTGGATGATCCGCGTGGCTTGGGGCACGGACAAGACCGAGGCCATCCCCTCCAGCCGCATCAAATCCTGCTTTCGCGACAAAGTGGTTCAGGAGAAGGTCGCGGCCAATGCGGCTCGTGAGCAGGACTTCCGATCCAAGCTGCTCGAAGGGCTGGGCATCCGTCGCGGATAGCTCGCCTATCGCTCGAACCTAGTAGGTTTCTGCTCACAGGAGTTCGCCATGATCAATCCTCGCCGTGTCGCGGCTGCGTACCTCAACAAGCAAGCAATGGCTGTGGCCAAGCTGCCCCCAGCCATCAAGCAGAAGGCCAACGCCGACTTGCGGTACAAGGGCTTCGACGGTAAGCAGTTGTTCCAGCGCAGTGGGCAGATCGTCAGCGTGGCCTTTGACATTCTCAAGAAGTACGGCATCACGCTGTCAAATCCGCTGACTCCGGGCGACTTTGCGCGTGACATGGGCACCCTGCGGATCGACATCGAGTTCATCAATGAGGCTGACCCCTTCAGCCCGACACCGATTGGCGACTCGCTGCTGTTCCTCCAGTACACCAAGCTAGAGACTGGTCGATACGAGGTTATCGGCTACCTCTCGTGAGGCAGGATGGACAGCCTCCTCTTGCACCGCACAGCCCGACGAGTCGCTACTCGCTATCTGCGAGCGGCTTTCTTTGATCCGGGCGATGTGATCCTCTACGGCAAGTACAAGAACAAGCGGGGTCGGATTGTCGGCTTTGGTCGAGACCACAAGGGCAATCCGCTGGTCGAGATTGAGCCGATCCCGAAGGGCCGCAAGCAGAATAAGGTGTTTGGCCTGTATCGCATCTGGCACGACCCCATGACACCCAAGGGAGTCGAGCAAATGCAGTACGCGGTTCCCCGCGAGGTCGAGACGGAAGTCTAGGGAAACGGCAGCGGTTGCTGGCGGGGATCGGTTTGGTCACCCGCTGCTTCGGCGTCGGTTGGGCTGTCCATCAGGTCGAAGGTGGGATAATCCCACTGTGGTTCTTCGCCGTGCCCAATCAACGCGACGTTCTCGACACCCCCGACCTCATAGTCCATGAAGTCGAAGTCAGAGCCATCGACAGGCAGATCGTACTCGCTGACCGCGTTGTCGCACGCCTCGTGTACCTTCTGCACGGCGCGGCGTCGGGCCTCCTCGTGACTGCCCGCCCTCAAGTGCAAAACAACTGTGGTAGCGCGGCGTTGCACCACCTCGACCTCGACCTCGTAGAAGTCCTCTTCATTGACTCGCATCTTCGTCACCTCCTTGCCTGCCCCTACCCTATGACGCGGTAGGGTAGGAGCCTCAACCTAACCAGAGGAAGCCATGAAAAATCGCAAGCAGATTGAAGCACGCCGCCGCCAAAAGACCGCAGCACGCGCCAAGCGAAACAAGGCGTATGTCTCGCCGTCGCCGCGCAAGGTGCAGGCGGCACCCGCAGCAGACCCGATTGAGGCGTACAAAGACCGCTGGTTCGTGGCGCACGGACTGAACTACCTTGCTAGCGATTACACGGCGGGGACTTGGACGCCCCTTTTCGACATCTACGGCGAGGACTTGGAGTTCGAGAAGATCCCGACGACCTCGCAGGCGTTCTACGCCGTGATTGCCAAGCACTACAACACAGAGACCAAGGACTGGACACCAGAGGGCAAGCTGCTTGCGGCTTGGCTGATGGTGGCCCCGGAAACCATGCGGGGTATCCGCATGGCCCTCCTCCGTCACATGACGGTCGAGGACAACGTGGAAGCGGCGGCTGACGAGCTTGTGAAGCCCCACCACCCTCGGGTGTGGGAATTCTTTCACGAGCAGATCCGCAGCCGCACCATCTTGCCCGACGAGGTGAGCGCACTCGCGCCCACCACCGAGGGAGAGACGGCCACCATTGAGGACGGGGGTCAACCCGTCGAGGAAGCACCATGAAGCAGTTCACCATGTCCGTACTGGCCCTGCTGGCTCTGTTGTCAGCTTGCCCTGTAAACGCTGAGGAAGCCCCGCCCACTGCTTGGGAAGCGGCTATGCTCGAACAGGCGGCAACTTGCACCAAGGTCAGCGACCAGACGCGCACGATGTTGCTCAAGATGCTGCGGCTGGAGGCTGAAGCGGAGATCCCTGACCATGTCCGGGGCATTACGCTGGCTATCGCTTGCCGTGAGGCGGGTTACAACCCCAAGGCAGAGGGCGACCACAAGTTCAGCAAGGACGGCAAGTCACCTATGGCCGTGGGTCTGTTCCAGATGTGGCCCTTCTGGAAACGCTACAAGCTGGATCGCCGTGACCCCTACGCGGCGACCAAGGTGTGGCTGAACTTCATGAAGAACCAGACCCGCTACGTCGAGCGGCGGTGCAAGCCCAAGACTGACGAGCAGAAGTGGTCAGCCGCCATCGCGTACTCGATGCGTGGGCCGGGCAACAACTGCAACGTCCGCACCTCGCACTACGCCCTGATGCAGCGGTGGCAGAAGGCCATCACCGTCCCGCAAGTGACCCAGCGGTAAGCAAGCGGCTACACGGTCACGATCTGGGCCTCGTTGAAGGCGGGGTTCAGGTCGTGGCCGACGTAGCCAAACGGGTTGGATACGACCCGTGTTTGGCCCAACATGTAGTTGCTGCTGGCGTGCGAGTGGCCGTGGCACCACAGGGCGGGTTTCTGCGCTGCAATCGTGGCATCCATAGGGCAGACGTAGAAGCGGTTCAGGTCGCTGTTCTTGAACCGTCTCTCGACGCTGCGCTCTGACGGCAAGTGGTGCGTGACGACCACATCGCCGTAGTTGATGTTGCTCTGCAAGTAGCGCACAGCCTCTCGGTTCTCAGCAGGCACCGTGCGGGCAAACGCCCTGATCTCGCTGAAGTCGTTCATTCTGTCGCGGTAAAAGACGTTCATCGGGTCGTCGCGGAACCAGAGCGTGGTGCCGATGAACCGCTGCCCCTTGATCTCTGTCGCGCTGTTGTGCAGCCAGTGCAGATTGGGGATGTACTCAGCCAACTCCCGCCGCTTGATCGAAAGCTCGGTAAAGGACGCCCCATACAGTTCGTGGTTGCCGTTGACGTAGACGACGTGCGGGTAGAGCTTGCACAGCCCATGCAGGATGTTAGGCACTGTCCGCAGCGTGCCCAGATCCCCTGCGACGACCAGCACGTCTACGCCTGCCGGGTTCTGCGAGGCTACCCACGACTTGCCGCCGTCAGCATGAAACTCGGTGTGGATGTCGCTGACGACGCGGATGTTCATGGTGCCCCCCAGACAGGGGGCCGATAGACGACCCCCTGTCTGTGTAGGGTGATAGGCTACTTGGAAGCCTTGAACGCCAAGACGGTCTTGGCGGGGATCTGGATCTCCTCGCCAGTCTTGGGGTTGCGAGCCTTACGCGCCGCCTTGTTGATCTGCTTGAAAGTGCCGAAACCCCGCAGGATCACACGCTCGCCAGCCTGCGTCTCGCGCACGATCAGTTCAGAAGCCTCGCGCACCACTTCGCGCTCTTTGTTCGACAATGCCATTCTAACCTTCAACGGCACCTGTCCTTGGTGCCTGATAACCCTACCCTAAAAACGACGCTGACTTGCTGCCCTATACCCCCGCCCTTGCTGGAGGTCTTGCGATGCGCCGTCGAGCCGACTTGTTACCAATCATGCACCCGCTGTTCAATCTGCGAGAAGCCTGCAAGCACTTGGCTCTGCTAGAGGATCACCTCAACCAGCCTCGCAAGCGATGTCCTGATTGCATCCGCAAGCACTTCCTGACGCTGGAAGCCCTGTTCGAGGAGGGCGTGTCGCTCGACGACGGAACCCCTGCGGTGTTGTTCCCCCCGGCAGGCGGGGAGGTCTCGCTAGGCGTGCTGTGCCAGTTCAGCGCACAGGTCATGCGCGACCAGTCTGAGCAGTGGCTTGACGGTATGCCCCCGGAACAAGTGGCCGACAGCTTGCGGCTCATCCGCAAAGAGATCACCCCTCTCTGTTTCGACCTCCGCAAGATGGTGGCCAGCAAAGGCTCAGTGGCTCACCGCTATCTGCTGCCACACGTTTGCGGGCGTTAGGGTAGGAGCTTCCGAGGCTCGATTGTCGAGCCGTCGGAGGCCCAGAATGGACATCCTAGTCGTCGGAGGAGCCGAGTCGCTCCTAGCGGGTGCTTACGGGCAGAAGCTGGCCCAGCACAACATCCACGTCAAATGGCACGAGCCTAGACCCAGCCGCCTCGAAGTCTTGCCAGAGGCAGCCGAGGGCGTCCTGATCATCAAGGACATGGTCAGCCATGCCCTGAGCGGCGCAGCCATCAACCTAGCAAAGACCAAGGGCATCCCTTTCGTGCAAGTCACGCGGAAGTTCAGTCACGCCTACCCTGTGCTGCGAGACTCGGGCTTCCTCTCTAGCGCGAAGCCCCTCAACCCCGTGGTCGCCCCCCCTGCAACCCCTGCCCCTGCGGCTCCTGTTGTCCTTCCAACCACTTCGGCCTCTATGGCCTCAACCCCCAAGGAAACCATGCCACCTCAGCAAGAGGAACTCACCGTCGCGATGGACTTGATCTTCAAGGAAGATCCGTACACCACCAAGAAGCCCGAGGTCGTGCGCCAACGGCTGCTCGAACTGACTCGGATCCCCACGACACCCGAGAATGTGTCTGTCCTGTGCAAGGAGCGGCAAGACTACCTCAAGGCTCTTGCGGGCCGTTTACGCGACCCGGACAAGACCCTCCTGCGGGAAAAGCTGCGAGAGCAGTGGCTGGTCTCCTTCTGCGAGGACTTCTTCTCGACGAACGGTTGTCTGCCGAAGTTCCGCGAGGTCAATGAGGAAGCGAGGCAATACTTCGGCTCGACTATCGAGAACTCGCGTGTCGGGGTCATGCTCAACAAAGTGCGCGAGAAACTGGCCCCAGCTCTCGCTGTATCGGCAATGCCCGAGCCGTCCAAGCCTGTCGGGGTCACGCAGCCCAATCCCTTTAGCCAGCCCAAGATTGCAGCCTTCGACGAGATGGCCCTGCGGCTCGATGCTATGCAAACCCTGCTGCACAAGGTGCTAGAGCGGCAGGCCCGACTGGAGACCCACCTCGCCCAACTCACGCAAGAGGTGTCTCTCGCCACCGAGAGTGCAGCCAAGCTCGCCCCTAGCCCCTCGCTCCCTCAGACCACGCCGATGCAGTTCTTGGCTGACTTGGTCTCTCATGGGCTGTCCCTGCGGATCGAGAGCAAGTAGCCCATAAACTCGTCAGAAGGGAAAGTCCAGTAAAGCCAACGGCTTACAGCGCCTTCCCGATAAAGGTCACCTATAGGGCGTTATTGACCCTGTTGGTGAGCCTCGCAAGAGGGGGCTAGAGTTCCCGAAACAGCCTCTCTAGCCCTCTCTTGCGGCTCTGACAACTTCCCTGACGGTTTCTTGATGGATTGCTTCCTCAATGGTGTTGGGGCCTTACCCGCCTTCGTCGAGGTATCCGTCAGCTTTTGCCCACAAGGCTTCTCGCGATCTGGCGCTTGCTGAACAGCTCCCGAGAACCTTCTAAAAATCCCGCGCCCAAGAGCCTCGGATACCCCTCACCTCAGACAAAACCTCTTTGGTTTCGATGGTTTGCAGTATGCGACCAGTAACCCACCGATGGTCGGAGGGGTTTGGGCGGTACTAGGGGCTATTGGGAACGAGAGTCGGTCAGGAGCCGCGCCTAGAAGCGATAGTGCAGACCCAGACGGAAGTTGTTCCGTTGGGCCGGGACGGCGCAGCAGATGCCGATGGCTTGCGGGGTCGTAATGCCGACCGTGGCGAGGTCTATGTCGCTATCGTTAGTCAGCAGGCCGTTCTCGCTGACCTTCAGCACATCGTTGAGCGCGTAGACAATCGGTGGGCCAGTTCGCTGCCCCAGCACCAGTTGCTGCGTCTCATAGTGCTTGAACAGGTACCGCCCGCCGCCGCCGACAATCGTAATGGTGTTCGACCCGCTGACGGACAGTTCTGTGCGGTTCTGGAACGAGGTGTAGTTCTGGCTCGTATCCCAGTTGTTGACCCAGCTAGTGTCCAGCGGGTAGTTCTCGCTAGGGAACAGCGTAAATCCCGCTGCTGCGTTCCCGTCGCTGACCTCGACCACGAAGTCGTCTGGCTCTCCTACGATGGGCGGGACGTAGGTCACGAACAAGCCGCCGACCCAGCCTGTCTCTTGCAAGACAGGGCCAACGGCGACCGCGTAGCGGTCGCCTATGAACTGTGCCTCTAGGTCGGCGGTTACATCGCGGGTAGCTTGAGACATCAGTTCCCGTAGGGGTTGATCGGATTGGAGATGGCCTTCGACGGCAACTCAGCGGTGATGGCGATAATCTGCCCCGCACTGTTGATGCGGTTGCCCGTACCGTCGATACCACGAGTGGCCGAGGCGCACTGCATGTTCGGGGGCAGAGGGCCGTTGATGCTGACGATGTTGTTCGGCGCACCCGGCGTCTGACTCGTCTGCCCCTGATTGCGGTAGAACGGCGGCGCGGGGTAGAACTCCGAAGTCGTGCTGCGAAGGGCCATGTGATTGCCTCTTGCCCTCTTGCGGAGGGGATACTGAGGCCAAGCGATAGGACGCCTAGCGGCTGACACCCTTTGGGGCTTTCTTGCTCACTTTGGCGGTTTTCTTCTGATCCTCCGCTCTCACTCGCGCAGCCCCCGCTTGCACATGATCCAATGCGGCCTTCTGCTCAGGCGTCAGCTTCATGTTGCCGCCCTTGGGGTCGTACTCGCCTGTGTCGCGGTCGGTGAAGCGGGAGGTCAACCCTACGCTGCCGGGCTTGATCATTTTGACTACGGCAGGCGGGATGCGGTCGATGGCCATGTCCCAGATCATCTCCATCGAGATCCCCGAGTAGACCGTGATCGGCTCATTGCCGTACAGGGTGGGGTGCCTCTCGACATGCAGGGTGAGGCCAGACCGCGTCCGCAGTTCGAGGTCGAAGTACCAGACCCGCATCGGTACGTCAGGGGCGTTGAAGTTCAGCGTGAAGCGGATAGCCATCCGCTTGTCTCCCAGCGTAATCTTGGGCTTGGTCAGGATGCCCCAGCCCACCACGACGACTTCGAGGTCATCAGCCTCGATGAGTCGGCTCAGGGCTTCTTGTTCGTCCTCGGACATCGGGACGTAGAGGGAACCTTCGTTCTTGCCGCCAAGGAGATTTGCCATCGCGCACCATCAGGAAAGGACTTCTACATGGCAGGCGCGGGGTCGCCCCGCCTTGAACCCTGCGTAGAACCTTACCCGCTGTCCGCGCATGGGCAACCGTCCATACTGCACCTCAGAGACATGCAGATAGTACGCCGTGCCATCGTTGCCGTTGATGAACCCGTAGCCTGTGCGATGGTCGAAAGTGTCCACCGTGCCCTCGACCAGCTTGGCAGGCACGGTGCGCGAGACGGCTTTAGCCCTTGGGGCTTTACCGTCCTGTAGCGGAGGCATCACCTCGACGGTGACAAGCTCGCCCAACACGGGAGGCGGGAACGGCTCCTCGCGAAAGGGCGACTGAAAGGAGCCAAGGTGGAAAAACACTTGGCTCCCCTCATCGTCTGCCAAGAAGCCGTAGAGCTTCTGCGGCAAGTACTTGTCCACACGCATCGTGCGGATGTTACTGCTTTGTGGCATCCAAGGCGCTCAGGATCTCTGCCTTGGTGTTGGCCGACGAGACGGGCAGACCAAGCTGCTGGGCGATGGCCAGCAGTTCAGTCTTGGTCATCACAGACGACCACGACACATCAGGAGCGGCAGTAGCTTCCTCAGTGACAGAGGCATCCTCGACAGGAGCGACGACTTCCTCGGAGACAGGGGTCTCCTCGACAGAGGCTTCCTCGACCTCGGCAGGGGCAGGCTCGGCAAAGAGGCTCTCAGGGATTTCTCCGATGACCTCGCCGCTCAAGCTGACAATGCCTTCCTCTGACACTTTCACCTCGATGGGAAGCGCAGTGCGGGTGCCGGGTACGAAGATCGGGTACGAGCCTTTCATGTTTGGGCGCATGGCTAGGGAACTCCTTGGTGTCAGTTACATACCGCACAGCCCGCCTTTCGAGCCAGCGGTGTACACGCCCGCAGTGTTCTGGCGGGCCATGAAGTTGTCATCGAGCGTCTGGTAATCTTCGAGCGTGTACTCTGAGTCTGCCGCGATAGCGTCGAGGCGCTCGATCTCGCCGGGCGTCCAGTCAGTGACCTGTTGGCGCAAGTCGTTGAAGCTCAAGCGTGCGAACTTGTTCATTCGCAAGAACTCGACGATGTAGTCAGACGGCAGGACAGCAGGGTTGTCCGGGTCGGGCACCATCATGTTGCGATCCGCGTCGTAGACCTCGACGCCCCGCAGCGTGTTCTGCCCTGTGTCCTCTGCAATCCAGAAGTTGCCTGTTGGCATAGCCTAGCCCGACGACAGGGGATGCGCCCCCCCTATCGTCGGGCTATAGGCAAAGCCGTCAGATTGCCACAGACACAGCATCGCCAGTGCGGAACATCTTGACCGTCGCCTTGGCTGTGCGGTTGCGCTGGGCCACGGCTTCGTCGAGATGAGCGGCGATCTTGCGGCGCTGGGCACCAAGGCCGAGCGCGTCCACGTCGATGCCAAGCTCCTTGCCCCGCTGGCGAAGCTCTGCCATCGTCTCGACCTTGTGCGTGTAGCTCTTGGTCACTTTGCGCTCGATGCCGTTGCACAAGAGCAGAAGCGTGCCGTCCTCGCTCAAGGCGAAGCCATTGGCCGCACGGAGGTGCTTCTTCTTGGCGAACGCCTTGGCCGCACCTACCATCCACTCGTTCTCCAGCGTCTTGCTGATAGAGGCGATCAGCCCATCCATCTCCGACTGGAGTTTCGCGATGTTGTCACGCAGGACGACCATGCGCTGGTACGCCTCGCTGTGACCCAGCAAACCCTGCGCGGGATCTGTCTCATCCTTGTCGAGAAGGCTGCTGACGACATACTGACGCAACTTGTGGCCTTTACCTGTCTTGATCATCTTTTTCTCCTCTAGCGCGAAAGAGAGTGCGCTTCTGGAAGCATAACTTCCCCTTGATAGTTGTCAAGGGCAAAGTTTTGGGTTAGGGTAGGTTTGTCAAAGGGAGTCAGAATGAAGCCCTACATCACAAGAGACACTGTACTAGGAGCCGCCATAATGCAGCGACAGAGCAAACCCTTTGCCATCCTCGACGTTGAGACGACTGGCCTCGACCCGGCAAAGCACGAGATTATCGAGATTGCGGTCAAGTCTCCGCACGGCACTTTCCACTCGCTGGTCAAGCCGCAGCGGCTGGGGCAGGCTGAACCCAAGGCGCTCGAACTGAACGGCTATGCGGCCAACCCAGATCGGTGGCACAACGCCCCGATGATCGAGGAAGTGCTGCCCAAGGTCATGGCGCACTTGGAAGGGTGCCTCATGGTTGGCCACAACGTCAGCTTCGACAAGGGCTTCCTCGCTGCCGCGCACGAGCAGACCTTCGGCAAGGGTTTGCCGTTCTATCACGCCTTCGACACGGTGACGCTGGCGATGGAACACTTGCCCGACCTCGGGCGGTTCAACCTCAACGTGGTCTGCACGGTGCTGGGCGTCACCAACGAGGGGGCGCACACGGCGTTGGCCGATGTCCTGCGCTGCGAGAAGGTGCTGCACAAGCTGCTGAGGGCTGGCCCCATCGACCGCTGGCTGTGGTCGCGCAAGGCCAAGGTGGTGGTGGCCAACAACTACAAGGTGGTGTGATCGTGTTGAGTCGGGCTGTGCGTGTCTCGAACGAGCCGAACACCACTCCGCAGCCCTTCATCGCCGCAGCCGTCAAGGCGTACAGAAGGTCTGTAAAATGAACAACATCATGGTTGGCATAATCGGGTGTTCGCTCCTGCTGGTTGGGGTCGCCATGTCCGCTCAACGAGTGGACGTACACTCCAAGCGTGAGACCCTGCTGACAGCTTGTATCAGGCACAACAACTACCGCTACGATGCCAGATCCTACTGCAAGGACATCATTGGTCACTGTGCAGGTTTGGACACCGACCAAGGCTGCTTTCTCCGTCTGGCGTCTCAGACATTTGCCTACGAGACAAAGAGTCCCAATCCGTAAACCCGCACTGGGTCGGTGACAGGGGGTCGAAGAAAGCGCAGAACTGACAGGCGTCGTACTGGCCTGTTTGCTGCTCGGGCTTGCTCGGGCGCACGACCTCGAACTGAAGCCCTGCTTGCTGTAAGCCTAGCAGCAGACGGTCGTACTCCTCTCGGCCCATAGCGACCGTCCAGAGCGACTCACCTTGGCCATCGTGGGCCAACGGAGGGTGCCCCCCGGTGAGGATGTGGATGGCTGGGCCTTGGACACGCAGAACTGCGTGGACAATCACTTCAGCACCGATGCCGCCTTGTCGCGCCAGTTGATCATGGCGCGGAACTCATCACCCTCGGCCTCAGCGAAGGCCACGAGGCTTACGGTGTAATTGTCAGCAGGAAGGGTATCCGTCGGACGAGCCATGCAGACGGTGCCTTTGCCGATGTTGTACGTCTTGCCGTTGGCACAATCGGAGCCGCGCAGATTGGAAAGCAGGGCCAGCGTCAGGGCATTGCGAGACCTCGTCGGGCAGACGACGTACACGGTTTTGCCCCCCTTGGCTTGCTGACAGATGCGGCCCACTTGCTCTTGGATGTCGATCATGTTCATTTGTCCTCGACGATGCGGCAGGCCCAGCCCACCTTGCGGAGGTCTACGGTGTCAATCGGCACCACCTCCAGCCAACCCTTGGCTCCTTTGGCGATCAGGTCATCCGCTATCGTCTTTGCAGCTACCTCCACGAAGGAGAACTGCGGTTGAAGGTCTGCACGCCCTGTCAGCAAGTACTGCCAAGCAGAGTGTGCTACTACCCCTACCCTACGATTCGGATCGAACTCTCGCGTCTTGCACTCAAGCCCAGCCTCTTGCAGGAGGGCCTCAATCATCTCGGACAGTTGAGACAATGCGGATCGCCTGCCCTGCGAGGTGCTGATCATGCCCCAAGCGTACTTTTGCCGTTGCTCTGGGGTTAGCATCAGCGTGCTGGGCTTTTCCGTCACGACGACCATCTCGGCGGCTTTGCCTGCCGGGTAGCTCGCCGGGTCTGGGGGCTGATCGGAGACCATCAGATCCGTGCCTGTGCTGCCCTCGACCAGCTTTTGCCACTCGGAGGTCAGTCGCAAGGACTCCTGCTTGACCTCTTGCGATACGGCTTCGAGCATCATGCCGATCTGAACCGGGCTTCGGGAATTCGTCTGCACAGGGATGGCAGGCATAGCATTGCCTGTCAGAGGCCCTGTGCGGAACTCAGGCACGTCGCCATCGAACTGCGCTCGCTCTGCCACCAGCATCTGAGGCAAGGGGCTTTCTATCCGCTTTGGCTGCTGATCGGGCACCGCGAGGTTGGTGTTCAAGAACTTCGCCGTCATCTGCTCGACCATGGCGGGGTTGTCCTCGCACCACTGCAACAGCAACAGCATCGCCTCCTCCTCAGAGGCTGCACGAGAGCGGAGGTCGTCGATGACCCCCTGCAACTCGGGGGCGACCGCCAGCACGGCATCGGTCATCTGCTTGACGACTTCGGGGGTGATACCTTCGAGGTTCATGGCTTCCTTTCGTTCTTGTCAGCCTCTGCGAGGCCCAGACGGATTTTGGCCCCCACCGACACGACCACATCCTTGGTTGCGGGCACCGCCCAAGGATCGACAGCAGGGGTTTCCTTCTTGATGGCTTGGCTGGGTGGTCGAGAACCATCCAGCATCACACCCCCTACAGGAAAGGGCGTATTCGTTCTTTGCGGTAGCACCAGAGGCGGCGTTTTCATCACGTCAGGCGGCGGCGGGGCCGCGTGTGTCACATGTGTCTCACGAACTGTCTCACGCTCAGGTGCAGGCTCTGCCTCTGCCTCCTCGACCAACTCGATGCTGAACTGCGCCTGCGCTTTGGTCGGCTGAGGCGGGGTGGCTTGGCCTCCAGCCAACTCGACCATCGCTGCCTTGATGTCCAAGTCCTCGGGCGGCAATTCCCACTCGCCGCGCTTGCTCGCGACTTCGATCCGCAGGGCCTGACGCAGTGCGTCAGGGAAGTCGTTGGCGTTGACCTTGGCGTATTGCGGGAGCGTCAGGTCTGCGAACAGGGGGTTCTCCAGTAGCCGTTCGACTTGTGTCGTGATGCGGTCTGCCCAGATAGACCCGGAGTACCCCGCACGGCTGCACTCTGGGTTGCGGCAGCGCACGCAGAAGATTTGGTTGAACTCCTGCGGCGGCACGTTCTGATCGTTGCACTCCCGCAGCCAGTCACGCTTTGCCATTACAACCCCGCTTCCCGCGCCCACACCCTGAACTCGACGTGGTTCACTTGTACCGCAGGGCCATAGTCGATTTCGGCACCGTCGGAGGTCAGGACGCGCAGCTTCGAGGTGCCACGCCCCGCGCACTTGACGATGACCTCCGACAAGCGATAGGCGCGAACGGTTGTCAACGCCCCTTGCATCGTGTGCGTATAGACGCCGTTGGAGGGCTTGGCCTCGCTCTCGGCAGGGGCTTCTGCCGTTGCCCTTGCGGGTGAGGGTGTCCCGGAGGTGGGTTCGGCTCCTGTGGCTGTCGGGTCAGTTGCCGCCGTCTGCTTGGCAATCGCCTTTGGAAAGTAGGGTTTGAGTTCGTCAGGCCACTTCTTCTTGCCGTGGTTCATCTTGGTGATGTGCCACTCGACCATCCAGTTTGGCCCGCACTCGATGTCGCAAGTCAGCGGCACCCGCCACTTGAGAGACTTGACCGCCGAGTTGTTGCACATCAGGTTCGACAGAACCTCGATGGCCTCCTCCAGCAATTCCTTCTCGATGTCGAACACCAGTTCGTCGTGGACGGTAGCAATCATGCTCACCCGCCCGAACCACCCACGCTCTTTGCACGCCTTGTAGCACAGGTACATAGCGTATTTGATGACATCCGCGCCTGTGCCTTGGATGGGGCCATTGACCGCGTTGCGCTCGGCCTTGGCGATGAAGCTGCCATTGTTGATGCGCTCGCCCTTGGGGTTGGTGCCCCAGCGGGGAAGCTGAATGTCAGGCACAGGGTACTTGCGACCAAAGGCTGTCGTCACGAAGCCGTGTTGTCGCCCATAGTCCTGTGTCCGCTTCCACCATCCAGACAAGGTGGTATAGCTGCCGTCGAACGCCTGCTTGATGCGTGCGCCTTCGTTCTCGTCCACCCCCGTCGAGCGAACCACTGCCTTGCCAGAGCCGCCGTAGCACAGGGCGAAGTTGACCGCCTTGGCGTTGCCGCGTAGCTGCTTCCAATCGTCGCGCTTGGGGGCTTCGTCGCCGTATAGCGAGAGCGCCGTCAGCGTGTGGATGTCTCCGATCTTGTCAGAGCCGCACTTGGGGCAGAAGGGCGGCGGTGCAGGGGGTGTCTCGACGCCATCGCCCCGGTCGAACGTCATGCTGCACGACGAACAGCGGAAGAACTCGGTCAACCACTTGGGTTCGCCTGACAGGTTGGTGATGATCCGAAGCTCCTCTCCGCTGAAGTCGATAGCGACGATGTATCGCCCCGGCCTCGCGGCGATGCACTCACGGATGCGTGCCAAGCACTCGGGGCGAGAAGGGTCGTAGGTGGCAGGCGTGCCGTGCATCGGGAACCGCGTGCCGCCGTCTTTCTTGGGGTCTTGGCTGGCGGGTGCGCTGAACCGCCCCGTGTCCGTCTTGTGCCCGTTGAAGTTGACCTTGACCGTGCTGTCCGTCGGGTCGGTGTCCTCCCAAAGCGGCATCAGGTAGGTAGACAACGCCTTCTGCGTCTCGCGGAACCGCTGGATTTTCTTGAGCCAAGGCACCTTTTCCCCTTGCTCGTCCAGCAGAGCGTCGAGAGAGTCGGCATCGGTCTTGACTTGCCCTGACTTCTCGGTGCGTTCCAGCCCCGGCACTTCCATCTCGTCGAGAAGCACCCCCAACTGCTGGGCACTCATCACGTCGTACTCGGCGGGCCAGTCCTTGCCGCGCTTGGATACTCCTGTGCGACCTCGGTACTTGGCGAGCGAAGGGAAGTTGGCCTCGGGCGTCAGCGAGTCAGCCAGATCCTTGCAAGTCCTGAGCAGCCCTTGCAGGCTATCCGTGCCAGAGGAGATCGACAGGTTGGGGTTTGACGCCCTGATCATCTCCTTGGCGTAGAGGAAGTAGAACGGCGTGATGTCGCGGCCCACGGCGGCACTGACCGCGTCGTACACTGCGACCAGCGAGTCGAATAGTTCCTTCTGCCCGAGGTCGATAAGCTCGGCCACCTTGGCCTTGTCGATGTACACGCGGTCACGCTCGCACCAGCGGGTGCCTGCCACGCACATCTTCTCGATCTTGTAGATTGCCGCCTGCGACCCCTCGCCCTTGTAGACGACTTGCGGATGCAGCTTGCCCCACAGCAGATAGGTGCAGATGGCATCTGAGCAGCCGTAGGCCAGCACGGCGTGATCGGTCGGGTCGAGCTTGCTGAAGTTGTAGTCGATGTTCTTATTGGGTTTCTCGTGCCCGAACAACTCGTGCAGTTCGATCATCTCCATGCCAAGCTCGGTCTTGGACAGGTACTTCAAGCCCTTCTGCAAGGCGCGGCTGTCGCGCAAGTAGGCGAGGATCAACGTGTCCTCCCACTCGTCGGCCTTGTCCCACTCCCGCCACGGCTTGCCGCCGTTGAACTGCAAGAACTCTTGGTCGAACTTGCCGTTGTGGAACACCGCCACGGCAGGGGAAGCCATCAGCCGCTCGAACTCAGCACGGAAAACGTGCATGGGCACGTTGTGCGGCGAGGGGTTGCCGTTAGCGTCGAGGTGTCGCAGGGGAACGTAGTAGCCCGTCTCGCCATCGGCAGACAGGCACACGCCGACGATCTTGTCGCGGGTCTCGCCGTTGAACACGCGGCTATCCAAGCCTGTCGTCTCGATGTCGAGGGCAAAACGAAGGGCTGACATGCAGTTTTCGACCGCCTGCGTCAGCAGGGGGCTGGTCTGACCATCGGGGCAAGTGACGAGAACGAAGCGTTTCTCCTCCATCCAAGGCTTCAATTTAGCTTGGTGCTTGGTGAGATCCGTTCCAGAGGTGAAGTCCAGAAAGTCCATGTGTCTGCCTCGATTGCTGGTCTATCCCCCCTACCCTAACGCCCACTCGTGTAGGGTAGGGCACTGTCGCGGGCAAGGACGCCTGCTTGTAGGACTGACCGATGAAGTACCTTGTTATCGCTGCCCTCGCGCTGTGTGCCTTCGGTTGCAAGAAGGAGGAGACGGCTGCTGAGGCTGATGCGGCCCCGGTGGCTGATGCCGCTGTTGATGCGGTTGATGTTGCCGTAGATGTCACAGCCGCTGTTGACGTTACCGCGACGGTGGCCGAGGACGTGACCGTCGCTGCTGACTAAAGCGAAAACTCGCCTTTCTCGGTGACCACCACGACGTGGTAGCCCTTGCGCCAAGCGAGGGCTACCACGCTGGCGGCTTGCTGGGCGGGTCGGTCAGACATGGGTGCCGAATAGCACTCGGGCATCTTGGCACAGGGTCGGCAATGCTCTGTCGCCCCTATGCAGTGCCCCTCGCGCTTGAGCGAACAAGTCTGCTCCTTCATCCTGACCATCTGCGCCTCTGGCCCGGCTTTGAGCAGTCGGATCAGAGGCATCGTGTGCCCATGTAGCGCGTGCGAGAACACCTCGCCACTGACCACGGCTATCGTCTGTTCCCAAGGCGTGCCTCGCAGGGGGGCAAGCAGCCCCCAAGAGTCGCCATTGGTCGGTGTTGGGCGCAGGATAAATACGTCTTTCCAGCCCCCTTGGGCAGGCAGCTTGACCTCACGGAACCCGTGCAGCATTGCGCTCCTGTTCGAGGATGTCGTCACGCAGAGCCGTTAGGGACGCAGCCTCTGCGCCTTTGGCAACGAGCGTGTCCAGCCGCTCCCAGAGTTCCATCGTCTGCTGGCAAGTCAGCAGCTTGTCGAACCTCTGGGCTTCGAGCAAAACTCGGATCTGCACGATAACACGGTCGGCGTTATCGTCCTGCGGCGAAGTGAACGTCGCTGTCAAAGCGTCCGTCAGCGAGATCGGCACCGTGTCCGCATGACGGACGAAGGTGGGAAGGTTGTAGGTCTTTTCCAGCCACACCATCGCCTGCTTGAAGTCGAGGTCGAGCTTGTCCATCACGGTGCGGATGGCGTCACGCGACTTGCCGCAGGCGAAGCAGTACCAAGAGTTGCTGTCCGGGTAGACCCGCGCTGATGGCTTGCCATCTCGGGTGCCGTGCAAGTCGCAGCCGAACTGCTGTTCTCGTTCGACAGGCTGCACGGCGTAGCCCAACTCAGCCAGTAGATCGGTAATGCGGATGGCTTCGCGGATGCGCTCGGAACGAGTCATGGGTGTCCTACCCTATCTGCTTGAAGAACCGTGCTGCGCTGCCAGAGTCGCCGTAGCCAACCTCATCGCCCAGTTCGTCTGCGGGTGCGCCTGAGTACCCTCCGCTGTACTGGTGTCCTGTGCGCCACGAACCGTTCTTGGTGCCTGTGCTTTTCCCTGTCTCGGGAAACCCCGCCAGCACGTCAGGCGTCGGCACTAGCAGCAGATTAGCGGGCCAGCGTCCTGCGGCATGTTGGCCCTGAGCATCCTTGTCGTTTGCCATGCCGTAGTTGACCGTGCCGTTGCTGCGGTTGTTGCTGCCGATGCTCAAGGTGTCGCTAGTGCCAATGCGGCAAGCGTCGATGTTGAGCGCACCGCAGCCATGGTGCAAGGCGTTGCTGGCTACACTTCCTGTCAGCGGCTTGCGGGCAAGCGTGATCAGCACAGGATCCTCCTACAGACCGAACAGGTCATCCAGCGACATTTCCTTTGGTTCCTTGGCCTCGACGTTCGCCTCAGACACGATGTCGCGCTTGACCCAGCCGTTCTTGGTCGTGGCCCAGTGACGGATACGAGCGTCTGCGATCTTGATGTAATCCGGGCTGAGTTCGATGCCGATGTAGTCGTGGCCTGTCCGCAAAGCCGCGATGCCCATTGACCCGCTGCCCATGAAGGGATCCACCACGGTCTTGGTGTCAGCGGGCAAGTCATTCAGCAGCCACTCCAGCACGTCAGCAGGCTTGACCGTCGGGTGGGTGTTGCCCCGCCCCTCGCCCTTCTTCTCGACGAACAACCTGACGGATTGGCACATAGCCCTTGTCCGTCATCACCAAAGCGTCAGGGTGCAAGCAGGGGTGCAAGTTGCCCCGCCCCTCGCCCTTCTTCTCGACGAAGTAGGCACGGTAGGCAGACGGCACCTTGGATTGGTCGATGGTGCCGCCGTCGAACAGGTGGTTGACCAGTTCAGGCGACAGGTGGTGCAGCAACGCCTCCTCCAGTTCACCGTCACTCTCCTCGCCTTCCTCTGACGGCAGATACTCAGGCTTCAGCCCCCATTGCGGCTCGGCAGCGAGGTCGTGGCAACCCGCGTTGCGTTCCCGCTGCGGGGCTTTGGCACCGTAGAAGAAGGGCACCCCTTCTTCCAACACGACAAGGCTGTCGCGGATCTCAAGGCCACTGTCCTCCAAGTTGCAAGTGCCGACATGGCCTGTCAGGTCGTCCTCGTCGGTCATGAGGCAGACGTGGGCACCGGGCTTCAGGGCGCGGTTGATCTCCGCGCTCTGATCCATCGTCGGGGTGCCGCGAGCAATCAGGCCGTGCAAGCTGGCATCCTCGTACTGCGTGAAGTCATGCCCAGCCACGTCCAGCACGACAGGGATCTGCACGCCTTCGACGTGCGGCGGTGGACTGATCAGCGTCATCAGGTAGTCAATCAGGTCTTGCGGAACTCGCTTCATGATGTGTCCTTGCCGCCTAGTGGCGGCACCGCTGTCGAGAGGTTTTCGAGCCTGTAGGATCGGCTCGAAGCTC
>Ga0208783_10000425_pt1 | contig 26133 bp, 40 predicted proteins | sample DEB19_08_DNA_2_FD_184529 | JGI IMG/M metagenome (GOLD analysis project Ga0208783, IMG submission 184529) | Aqueous microbial communities from the Delaware River and Bay under freshwater to marine salinity gradient to study organic matter... | ecosystem: Environmental > Aquatic > Marine >...
GTCGTGCCACTATGGCAGGCTGAAAAAAACCCACCCGGGAGTCTAAAGCACCCAGTCTAAACTCGCTCATCGCCTTTGTGCCTTTCATTGTGTTGCATTTCCAACACATCAACTGAACGTTGTCCCAAGTGTGAGTTCCACCATTGCTTAGAGCGATAACATGATCTATTGAAGCTTGTAAATCATTATGAATGCCTGTAGGTGCAATGCAATGCACTCCACACTCACAACACGGAACGGCTACTGCATCAAACGCACCGAATCTTCGATTTGATTTAGCAGAAAGTCTGAACTCAAAAGGATTCTCCTTCCATTTTGCTTTTTCTTTGTCAATTAGTGAAGTGTGCATGTCATCCTCCAATAGTTCGCTTCACTCCATCGCTTTACTTCCTTGCCTTCGATCGCGTTGCCTTCAATGTGTTCATGGCATGCACGACACAAAGCCAACCAGTTCCATCGCTTCATTCGTTGCATTGGATCTGCATTAATTGCAATGATGTGATGCATGTCTTGTGATGGCTGTGCATCAATCACTCCATACAACATCACGCAACGCTCACACAATGGATGCTCTTGTCTGTATCGTTCGCTTGCACATCGGTGATCCCAACCATGTCCTTCCGATGTCGATGAACGACGCTGCTGAGATGGCTTGTTGCATCTGTCGCATCGATCTTTTACTATAGCACCGCATCTGCATAGCTTCATTGGTTAACCTATGGATGCTGCGTTCTGAACGGAAAGAACACCGCGAGCAATGACACTGTTGCCTGTTGTTATGTCACGCAACGACCAGTTGTACTGGCCTAGCGAGCCAGTAACAGTCGATGTTATCGGTATCGTTGCTGTTTGCGATGACTTGGTAATTGATGCGTTCGCTACTGTGTATATATCGTTACCTCGACTATCCTCGACAACAAACTCCAGAGTCATTGACGTTAGCGTAAAGTCTGTGGCAATACTGACGCTTCTTGATTCGTCAAGGTAGAACGTTAGCGTTGTTCCATTAACACGCTCTGGTGTCGATGCTGAAACAGGATAAACGTTTAATCCTATTGAACCAACTGTATCCCTGATCGTATCTAAGATGCCAACGCTCGGATCTGTTGGAGTGGTTCCGCTTGTTGGTATGCCAAGAATAGACCTGATTGCAGTTCGCTCGTTTGCTGTCCAGTCGGTGCTTCCTCCGCCACCTCCGGTTGGTGCGTTCTCCAATGCGATTGTGTCGAATCGGAATTGACCAGAACCGTTTGACTCGATCATTGAATCCAGTCGAGTAAGTGGTTGCGTGGCAGCTACTGCTGCGGCGATCTCGTCGTCGACTCCACCAGAAATCGTTGCACCTGCTGCGAGAGCAATTACCAAATCGGTTTGATCAACAGTCGCGGCATTTGAAATCGAAGTATCGGAAAGAATTACTTGAGACCCCTGATTCTCGATGTTGCCCCAATCGATGCCTGCTGCACCAGTTGCAGTTACGTCGAGCGTTCGACCCGACACAGTTGGTGCAAGTCGCGACGAAATTGCAGCATCAAGGTTGCTGGCTGTCAGGCCAGTAACAGCTGATACGGTATCAACGAGAACAACTCTTGAAATGTGCCCGCTAGCGTTGATGCCAAGAGACGCAAAGTTTGATGGAAACGCTTGGCTGAGGCTATATCCAGTCTTGTCATTGTTGGTCGAAACCGTCACGCCTGACGTCACGCTACCGACGCTTCCTGAAAGATTGCCGGTGATGTTGCCGGTGATCGCTACAGTCCAAGCTGTGACTGACGCAAGACCACCAGAGGCGAGGCTGTAGCCAGTCTTATCAGAAACTGTTCCAGCGGTGACCGCTCCTCCTGCGGTAATGGCAAGACTGGAAAAGTTTGTCGGCAGCGTAAACGTCGCCATGCGTGACGTGATTGCTGCATCGATTCGAGAGAGACCAAACGCTGTCGCATCGGTGGGATCTGCTGCGGTGAAAACAACCGTCTTTTCGACTGGGATCGCATTGGTCGCTGTAAACAGGTACGAGCCGTTGTTCGCGTTTGTATCTGCTTGGCTCAAGTTGAATCGGTACTGGCCGTTGCCGAGTTCGGTGGTTGTTCCCGTTGCTGATGCTTGTGCGTTTCCGTCCAAAGCACGGTATGCCGTGACGGTCGCGCCCGTCAACGCAGCTCCGCTCGTGGCGTTGATGAGACCAAAGTAAATGTATTGTGTAGCGGTGTTCTTTCGATACATGTGCTAGTAAACTCCGCTTCCGATGTGTTGCTGTCGTCTTGCCCAAGCGGCTTTAAATGTTGCTGCTGCGGTTGTTTTGCGTCGGTGCTTGATGCGTTCCGGTGCTAATCCAACGCCACGCCCGCCGGTGTAGAGAAGTTGGATTTCGGAAGGTGTTAACGCTCGGTTGTACGTCCGAATGTCGTCGAGCTGGCCGTTGAAAAAAAAATTGTTTTGCCTTTGTCCAAAAACCGCTGTCGCTGTGGTAGTTCCAGTTCTAGTCCCATTTGTCGCAGTCGATACAAGAACTCCATTTCTGTACAACTCATAAACACTTCCTGATTGTTTCACTATCCAATGTTGCCATATATTTGTAGAAGCTGTCGCAGATACAACGAAACCAGTACTAGCATAAAATCCACCAGTAATACGCGAGCTTAAAACGTCAACAAACAACTCAAACGATGCCGCATCACTTTCCCAGCAAGAAACTATGGCTTGATAACGGTTTAGTTCTCTTAAAAATGTCCATATTGATAAAGTTTTATCACCTGCTTTACCGATTGTTGTAGAGGTGCCTAAACTTACATTGTCATTCGATCCGTCGAAATCCAACGCACCTTTCCCACCACTGGCAACCCAGTCCGTACCTGGGTCCATATTGGTTAGTGTTCCGTTGTTTCCATAGCCGCTCAAATCAGGCAATTGAAAACCACTGCCGCATCGCTGCACCGATGGACACCATGCACCAACGAGACCTTGTCTGAGCGAAGCGTAACGATTTATCATCTAGGTCACCGTCTCGTAGTACGGTTGCACTCGTATCTGGTGATTGCCCGCAGTGCTGTTCAAGTTCACGGCCGTATTATGTGTGACGAAGAAAACCACCTTCACAGGAAGTACGCCACCGAACGCTGACGCAAGCGACACCGGCCCAAAATGATAGGTGCGATCGCTAGTAGCATCCGTTGCCATTTCAGCAATAAATCGACAGATTGCAGCCTTGTGATTGGCTGATGTGATTGTTTCAGCGGAGTCTGTTCCATCGAACACGTCAGGCCAGTTAGTCCCGTCCCAAGAACCTACGGCCCACACTTGGATGGAACGTGCCGTTGTTGGTGATGTTCCAGTTGTGATCTTGCCGCTGACTAAATAGTCCAGATACAAATTCGACGAGTTGTCGAGTGCGGTTGACTCGCGACCAGTGAGCAAGTTGGTGTCCGTTGCCAATGAAGCAAGCGTGATTGTGATGTCGCTTGCTGCTGGGTAGTTTGCCTTTACGTCGGCCATTTAGCTTTGCCTCCGAGCCAGTGTGATGTATCCGATCCCAACGTCGCCCAATCCAACGTGATCAACCCATCGAACATCGTGGTCGGCGAGCTGGTCAAGCGAGGTTGCTTGTGCCTGGGTGAGGATGCCACTTGCGATCAGTCCGCCAACCATCGCATGCGTTGAGGCGAGATCCATATCGAGCGATTGAATCTTTCCAGCTTGGTCATCGATCCATGCGAGGACCGAAATGCACAGTCCACGGACTGCGACAGGAATCGTCGCATCGCAGGAAGCGATCTTGATTGCGGCGTAGTAGCCGTTCTCGATTCCGTGCTGCTTGACGAGCCATGTCGGAACAAGCTGCCGCACGCTGACCGTCTTAGCATTCACCGCATCGGCAATCTGCTGGTCGGTCATGCCTGCGTACTCAGGCTTCGCGATTTCTGTAGCTAGAACTCCAAGATCCATTAGTCCATATCTCCGAGTCGCAGTTTTATCGAGGCCAATTCACGCCACAGTTGTTCGCGATCGGCTTCGCATTCTTCGCAACGCTTTTTGAGATCCTCATATCCATTGCGAAAGATCGTAAACAGAAACGCCACGCAACCGGAAAGCGTGGTAACGACAGCTCCACCAAAAATGACCAGCAACGATTCTTGGCTCACTTCGCACCTTCCTTTGCCTTGCGGAACTTTTCGGTTGTCATAAAACCGACCACTTCAAATCGCTCGCCGTCGCCGTCGTGAATCTCGTACCAAGGAGTCAGCTTGCTCGTGTTCTCGTCGGTGACTCGGTCGATGCTCCAACCAACCGCTTCCCACCGCGGACGCTCTACAGCCCACCAGGAATCACACGGCGGGCAATTGTCTCGGCTGTGCATAATGATGCTCGGCTTTTGGATGGTTTCGACGCTAGCAACTTCAGCGATCAGATCCGACGATGGTGGAACGTGGTGCGATTCCGATTCCTTCTTGGCTGGACCGGAAAACAAAACGCAGATGGCGAATAGGATTCCTGCAAGCATCACGACCTGGCTCTCTTTCATGACAAGAGTGATTCCTTGGTGAAATCTACTGGCAGCGGTCGAGGACTTGGCGTCTTCATTTCCGACCGACCGTAGAACGATGACCACTGATGCCGAATCATTGAATCGATTGCACGAGGATCGACGTAGGCAAAGCCACCGACGCCCCAGCGGGTTCCCCAACTGTTCTTTAAGAGTCCCCACCAACCCGCGTTGCTTTTCTGCTTGATGTCGTCCTCGTGGACATAACCGCAGAATACCACCGAGTGGCCACCACCACCACGGCCAGAGAACGAGCGTATGCAGCCGCTGGCGTCGGGCGTCATCTCGTTGCCCCACATGATGCCAATCTGCACAATGCCGATACCAGAGCCAATAAACTGCTTTAGGTGATCCGCCGACGTTATTTCGGTGTGCGATTCCAAGCGATAGAACTGGGCTTCGTCACGCATCAATTGAGTGATGTATGACCAGCCTGGATAGCCGCTTGGATACGGTGCTGTCGCTTCGGTGCAGATTCCGTCGAGAGCTGCCTTGCTGCCGCCTTCTAACGTGCTACCAGAATCGCCCTTGATGTTGCTCATCTGCTGGCTGCGTATGTATGCGTACATCCGAGAGAACTGCTTCACCAGTCCATTCGTCGCGACCGGATAGCAATACTCCAGGCACTCAGTAAGTGCGTTTCCTTGACACGAGCCAATCTGGCCTTGGTTCTCGACCTTGAGCCAGTCCTGCGACCACAGTGCCGACTTGCGAGGATCGACACGGTCTGGCAATTCGCCTTGGAACAGCAGCTCCGCTGGCGTTGATGTTGCTCGTAGTCGATCGCGGCTCTCAAACTCGATGGCATAGCCACCAATGTGATAGGCTACAGGATCTACCATGACTTCGCGATCCTCCGCAGCAATGCCGCAACGTCAGCTTCCTTGCCGACGAAGGATTCCGGCAGTTCTCGCTCGCACATGGCATCGAATGGTGCCTGTGCCTCTTTCCTTGCGGCTTCGATCTTTGGCTTGACGTAATCTAGGAGCTGACGATCAGACTGGAGTCGTTTAGATTCGACTTCGTTTGCCGCGTCGTTGAAGGTCGCTCCGTAGCTCTTTCGCATCTCAGCAAAGACGTGAGACGTTGTTTTTTCCACACTGGATGGAGTCTGCGAGTCGTCGGGTTTCTTGATCCAGAGCATGTAGCCAAGACCGGCCACAATGAGCCAAGGTAGGTACTTGTTGAAATCTACCGACGTTTTCTCAGTCATCGCGATCGTCTCCCCAGTCGAACGGCTCAAGCGACGTCGGAACAACAGATGGCTCGTCGATGTTTTTCGATTGCCACCAAATCCAGATCTCGATGCACATCTTGATGATCAGCATGACAGTTGCTGGATCAAGCCCACGCACTCGGCAATCTGCTTCTGCAATGATTTTTGCTTCGTCGCCATTGCTCTTCGACGCGATCCATGCGTCGCGAGCAATGTGACGAGCGAGAAGACGCTGCCGGAGGTTAAGCACTTGGCACATCCTTTGGCGATGTCCCACGAAGAGAATCTCCGACGATCCAAGCACCAATGAGCATTATGAGATTGGTCAATTGGTCTTCTGGAATAGGCAGTTTGTCCTTGAGAACGACAGATGCAACGCCTGCAACGGCTGCCCAGAATCGCTTGGATTTGATGAGGTCAGATAGCACGGATCACCCCCTCTCTTTGGCTGGAGTTCGGTCAGTCACCGTAGGTGATGCTACCGACCAAGCCAGCAAGATCAGAGATCCGGAATCGTGCTGCTTCCGACAAACAATCCAAAACTACCCAATTCGACTCGATTTGACGTTCACTATTTTGGACGCCTCAAGCCATGTCTCGATCTGGATTCGCGTCCAATACGATCGGCGAGCATGAACCAGAAACGGTTTTGGCAGACTTTCATTTCGAGTCCAAGCGTGAATGGTTCTAGTGCTTACACCGAGATCTGCTGCAAGCTCCTTTGCACCGAGCAGCTTTGCTTGTTTGTTTGATTGCTCTGCGTTCACGCTTCGACTCCTTTGCTAGTTTCTCGGCTCGTTCCTGTTCCTGTCTCGCTAGTCGTGCGGCGAGAACCATCAACTGCATCTGGCTCGACTGTTCAATCGTGCCTGGGACTTGCTCATCGTTCGGATGGTGTAAATCCTCGCCAGCCTCAAGCCTCGCCACCATCACTTCGATTTTCTCAGCGGTCCCAGGTTTGGCCGCGGTAGCGACTTTCGCTGGCAAGCTGACCCAGTCATCGTCGTAGCCCTTGTTAGTTATTTCCTCAAACACGTTCTTGTGCCTGAATGTCTTCATCGTTGACATCCGTGATTGTTACCTTCCTAGGTTTGTGTTCTTGTTCACATTCAGCACACTCGGAAGCATAAACAGCAACCGCAAGTGCAGACCATCCGTGCCCAGAAACACCGTATAACGGACCTGGATTCTTTTTAGTACCGACTGGCCCAAGTTTGTCCAACAGAGCCTGTCGAATGTTCGGATCTTTTGCTCGCATCGTTCCGCACAAATGAAGTTTAATCAATCGTCTTGGTATCAGCCTGATGTCATTGGCCGAGTCCACAAGTCTTCCGATCTCAAGACACGTTTCAAACACCGACTTTCCAACCTTCATTCCGAACGACTCAATCCATTCGCAACAGACTTTTTCGCATCCGTAAATCATTGGAATCAGATTTGAAGTGATAATGTTGTCTGATCGGATTACTCTCTTCGCGAAGCTGTCGTACCAAACCACACCATGCTCTTCTGGTCCAGGATCAATGCCGATGTAAATCACTCTGTCACCTCCACGCCAAACGGTGTTCCATCATCGAAAACAATAGCATCAAATAATCTTTCCCAAGTATCCCCACTTATCCAACCACAATCGTCATACCCCCTTGGAGGACGGGAAGTGAATTTTTCGCTCTTGTATCGCCACCACCTATCCCGAAACGGCTTGAACTCCTCCGCATTTTCAAATTGCCTGTACCGCTTCGGCTTCTCGATCTTGCGAACTATCACAGCTAAATCCCATTTCTCAGGCTCCATCACCATGACGGGACGGTTCGCACAAGCGAGCGCGTACTCGCCAATCTTTGGCTCATCAACAATCCGCACCAATTCCCACCCATCCGGCACACCTGGAACGCCTCGAAAACCTTGCTCGCTCACTTCTTATTCCTTTCTGCCAACATTGCGTCGGCTTGTTGATACGACCACACAGCAATCTCTGTTTCGCCGTGATCTAGATGCACTTGCTCAATCGACAGCATCGCCTCCATCGCTTTTGCCGCAAAGTAATCACGGAGCGACATGCCGAGTTCAGGCCATTCGCCTAATCGAAACTGTCCGCCATCTTCTTGCTCGCTACTCATTTCTTCCTCCGCATCGCATAAAAAATCAAACCACCACCAGCCACCGCAAACGGAACCCACCAGGCGATGGCGGATTCCACTATGTATCGAAATTCAAATAGACTCATGTTTTTCCTTTGCAATTCGGAATATGGTGAATTCAACATATCACGGTGATATGTTGATGTCCGCAGAATATTTGTTCTGCTGATCTACCAATCTACGCACTGGTCACATATCGGAGCTTGCACATCGTCAAACAATGGAAGCCTCAATTGCGATTCGTCCGCCTTCACGAGAGACTCCCAAGACCATCGACGCCCCAAACCTTTCACGGTTTGCAACGTGCCAGCCTCTTTTGCTGCTCGCTCCATCTCGACCGCTCGCTGAAACAGCTCGGGGTCACTTTTGGCTAACGCCAAAACTTCTTGCTTTCGCATCGACGGACAATAAAAACACGCTGACTTGATCGGGATCGGCAACCCTGCACATCGAATAGCTTCGATGCAATCCTCTTGGTCCCAACCCCATTCGATCAATGGAAATCTAACGTCTGTCCGTTGGTTCAATGTGCGTTCCGCACGATGTTTTTCGCCGCTATGAATCCCCACCAACCACATAGGATTCGTGATGTTGTTGTCGCGCAACCATTTCTTTTGTGGCTGTATCTTGAATCGATCGCTGCACGATCCAAAACCAAACGCTTTTCCTGGGAGCGTTTCACGCTCTAGGCAATCTGCCTCTAGTGTTAGCTTTTGCTTCACCACTTTAATTAGAGGAAACTTCTTGGACGCTAACCATTCTTGCATTCGTTCGATGTGCTGATATGTTCCTGGCTTTTCTCCGCCTGTGTCTGCAAACAAAATGGCGTCCGGTCGCTCTTTGCGTTCCTCCAATCCGACGAGCAATGCTGTGCTGTTGACTCCACCACCAAAAGACAGCAGAACAAAGTCATGCATCGAAGTCGGACTTGCCGCCGTTCCTATTTGATCCATTTTTTCCTTTCCGACTCGATGATGACATACGTTACCCAGACCTAGAACAGCACGCCCTGGGACAAGCGTTTTGCGGCTGTTTCGCAATACCTTTCATCCAACTCAATCCCGATTGCACGCTTGCCGCACAACTTCGCCGCTACCAGCGTTGTTCCGCTACCTGCGAATGGGTCGAGAATCGTTTCGCCTACGTTGGCGACGATCAACTGCTCGATCAGCGAAACCGGCTTTTCCGTTGGGTGCAATGCGTTCTCGGTTCTATCCGCGTGAATCACGTCTGGAATTCGTTTCACGAATTCGTGTGACGCTTTCGCGTAGAAACAACATGCCTCCCATTGGCGACCGTGTTCGTGATCCAAGTCTCCCATTGACCAATTGTTCTTAACCCACGCCACAACGCTTTTGGGCTGTGGCATTGCTGCGAGGTTGTCCCACCTACAGAAGACATACGCGGCGGCTTTCGCCTTCGCGATTGCCAGCCAGATGAGATCCAATGGTAACTGGTCATCGTTTGCAATCTTCTTGTGCTTCTTCGCTCGATAATTGCTTTGGAAATTCATGCCGTATGGTGGATCGGTAATCACCAAATCCACCTTCGGTATCATTGGCAACAACTCCGAGCTGTCACCGTGATAGAGGACTATCCTTCCATCATCGAAATACGGTTTAATCGACAACGGCTGGGTAACAATGGGATGCATCGAAGCCCCTGCAACGTCTGTTTGATTTATCATAGTTTTTCCTTTGGGGCTCGATGATCCCAAGCGTTAGGCCTTGATTGACTTCCGAACCACCATTGCTCGCACCGTCCCAGAGTATCCGCTATCGAGTCCAATCCCCTCGTCGCATGCTTTCATCGCCAAACGCTTACTCGCGTACAAGCCGACAATGCCGTACTTCACGTCAATCACCGCCCAAACCTTTTGCTCGGTAGGCTGTTTTTTGTTGTTGATATTTTCTTCTCGCATTGGGTTATCCTGTGCGTTCGCATGCTGTAACAAAAAGGAACGTGTTTTTGTTTCAATCCCCATCGGTAAAACCGACTTCCAAATTACATCGAAACGTCATTTCGTTACCGAGCGGTGTCACAGCGTGAAACGCACTCGGCCAGATGCGAACGCCGCATCCAAAATTTGATTCCACTCTCGGATCGCGTCCAACTCCGTCATCTCGTTCAGTTCGATCGACTCTTGGAGCTTGAGCCACCGAGGCCACAGCTCATGAGATCGCACCGCATCCATCACCCGAGGCGTCTCCAGCCTCGACGCAGCGGCTTCCTTGTTCGCTGCCGTCGCTTTCTTCGATGCGTCCGTGGCTCGAAGGTGCATTGCATTCGAGACCAAGCACTGCGGGATCAGCTCCCGCTCGTAAGCCTTCGGTGCCTGCACCGTGCCGATGAACCAGAGATCGATCACCCGCTGCACCTCGTCCCGGTCGACTCTGGTCAGAGCCTTGGCCCACAGATCGAGCGTTCGTTCTGGCTGCGGCGATTTGGTCAGCATCCAGTCCGCCACATCTGGCAAGGCTGGAAACACGTCGTCCTTGATGCACCGCTTCGCTTCGTCGATCGTCATCGTCATTTGCAGAACTCCTTGATGGCCTCAGATTTCGATTTGGACGCACTCCGAGCGGTTGACCCGACCGAACGTGCCTGGAAGTCGTTGGAGCTGTCCAGAAGCGATTTGGCTTGCTTCAGGATCGAAAATTCCAGATCCGCCTTTCCTTTGGACTCGCCACGCCTCAGAACTTCCATGAGCGTTGCGTCTTGAGTGGTGGCCGGCATGCGGCGGCCTGTGACCGCGAACACCGTGTCGAGGAACCGCGTCCACGGATCGACCACCCATTCTGGGAGGTCCAGTTTCTGAACCACGTTTCCCTCTGTGTGTGTGTGTGTATATATCTCTTCTCTTCTCTTCTCTTCTCTAGGCGTAACAGTTACGTTACGCGTTACGTTACGAGTAACGTTACTTTCTGAGCCTGACTCAAGGCGTTTTCGCTCTCGATAACGCTGCTGCCGCTCTGCGTTTTTTGTCTTGTTTTTGCAGTCTGGCTCGACGTTGTATTCATCGAAAAACCTTGGAAAAACAAGGCCATCATCGGTTTCCACTACCCATCGGACGTCTGCCATTGCTTCGCCAAATCCGGGCAAGTCTGAGATGTCGTCGAGCACCGTGAGAGTGACTCGGTCGCACGCAAGATCGTCACCAACACGCACTCCTCGATGTCGCATGACACCCCACACCGATAACAGTGCACCAACGCAAGCGTTACGCGTTACGTTACGCGTAACGGTCATGTTACGCTGTTCGTTCTGGTCGACGTAACGCGACAAATCGCTATCAGCTTCCATCAAGGCATCAGCCATTACACACACCTTTGGATCTCGGTATAGGTCCGTTCGCATTTTGATCCAATCACCGGCCATCCGTGGACTCCTTGGCAAAACTGAAATGCTCAAGCTTGTTACGCATGTATCGCTCGATGTGACGTTCACGTCGTTCGTTGTTATGTGCCCGACATTCAATCCAACAGTTCTCAACGCTTAGCTGACCGCCTTCGCATTTTGGAATGATGTGACCAGCTTCAATTTCGTCGGAGCACGGTCCAACTCCTCTTCCGTTCCAAAAACACTTCCATCCATGAGCAAAAGCAATATCAACTTTTATTTGCATGTCCTTGCTTTTGCGTAACCGTAACGAAGCGGTTTCTATTTCGTCCACCGTGTATGGAAAGTACGATTCATCGAAAATGTCCAGGAACTCGATCATGACTCGCTTTGCCGCGTCTTTTCGCTGGTCTGATGTTGGACGATCTCCAGCACCGAGACACGCTTTTTTTATCGCCATGCTTAAACGCAATTCGTCAACGTTCATAATTCCAACAAGCCTCCTATATCACTAAACAAGCAAACCCTGACCGGACTTTCTTTCATTCACTGTAAGCCCCATGAGCCGAGTCTCTCCAAGCCAAACTTGGCTTTCCCTGCGATCGATACCAACTCCGCTTCTCCCGTTCTTGAACGCCATAGCCACCGTGGTTCCAGACCCGCTAAAAGGGTCAAGCACGCACCCACCAGGGGGACAAAACGTCTTCACAAAGAACTCTGCTAGCCATTCAGGAAAAGGTGCTTCGTTTTGAGTCGCATCTTTCCAACCCATTTGACCGGCACCGACCTTTCCGGAAATAACATTTCCAGGATTAACAAACTCAGGATCAACGTAGATTAAATCTTTTCTACTTCCATCCTTGTGACGATTGGTGGCCGCTCTTGGCTTGTCATTGACAGGCTTAGATCCTGTTTCAGAAATATCGAACCAAGGCAGCTTTCCATTCTTGGTCGCACATATAATCGGCTCCCAGTCGTTCCTGAGCCAATCCGGGCCACCGCTCCCAGGTATGCCTTGACGCTGATAGACAATAGGCTTTCGGAGTTTAGCACCGCGCTTTTGCAACTCAGCTCCCAAGAGGAATGGAGTGTATGAATACGAGTAATCCTCCTGTCGACCTTCGCACACCCAGGCGACCAGGCCTTTAGAAACTCTCAAACATTCCATAAAACAATCTGCTGCCCACTCAACCCAGTCGTCTCCTTCAAGACAAAATTCGACTTCTGCGTATGACCTTTGCGACTCGTACGGAGGAGAGCAAAACACTAGATCAAACGAATCGTCTTCGTAATCGAGGCTCAAGCAGTCTCCAAGCAAAAACTGCCATCGCAAATCGCCCTTTTTTCCCTCGGCAAAATCAACTCCAACCTGCTCGTTCAGTTGCCGTCGCTTTTTTTCGGCTCGAAGCTGACGGACCGTAGCGTCATTTTCAATCGCCCATTCCAAAAGATCCTCTTTGTCGTCACGGCCTGCGACTTCCTTGTGGTGCTCGAAGGAAAGTTGTCGTTGACGACAACTTCCAATTGCCTTGCAAACTCGAACAGCTTGGGCTGCCGTTTGGTACTCGATGCCAAATCGCTTGCACGCTTCCTCAAGTTTTCCATCAGGGAGGTATTGGCGTTTTGGATCAGATCCAGCAATCAACCAGTCGCCGATCATCCACATCAAACTCTTTGAGCTTTTCGCAAGTTCACTCCCCAGCTCATCCCATTGCTCTTTTGTAAAATCACCATTGAAAACAATCCCGGTGTCCGTGAGAGTGAACCAACTACTTGACGCAATAACTTCCATTTAAATACCGTCCGTTTTAGAGAGGAAAAAAATCTTGCTCACTAGGCTTAACCATCTTCAACTCTTCAGCGTTCATGAACGCTTTGATCGCCCGCTGGCAACGGCGATATAGGTCTATACGATCCGCGTACGTGTTTTTTACTCCAGCAGATAAGCAAAAGTCCCTGAAGACGATGATTGCTCGCTCTTTGATCGGATCGAAATTGTCATCTACACCGTTCATGAACAGCGATAAACATCGATGCCATGCAGACGTTGGACAATGAGGAAACGCCCGCACGAATGCGGCTAGCACAGCGGCTTTTGACAGGCTTTTTTTGATGGCAATACATCGAACCGCTAAAAACGCATCCTTTCTCGATTCAACAAAATTAAGCACAGACTGCTCCGACGTTGACGACGAGTGAGCAATCGAAACAGGTGCCTCCATTGCTACGTATGCAATCGAAACATCGTTTTTACTGACATCCAACCCAGCGAGTTTTGCATTGTCTTGGATCTGGCGACCGCTGCCTCTGTCAATATACGCCAAGGCTGACGAAGGCAATCCAGTCGTCACCATCATCCATGCTCCAATGCCTTCCTCGGCAATCGCCGTAAGTCGATGCTGACCGTCTTTGAGATCACCGTTGCAGTTAAACGCTATCCCTTGATGTGTCGCGTAAAACCTGTTGTTTTTCAAGTCGTCTCGCAACTTCTTAACCCGGTGTCTTCTTACCGATCGGTTGTTGGTGTTTTTCTCCAACCATTGCGTTGCCATCTCTGGCGTCACAAAAATCATCTCCGACTTCAGTTTTGGTTTATCAGTTGTTTGCATAACACCTCTCCAGTTTTGAAACTCACCCCATCACCTCTCGCATCCTGCGTTTCACATGTTCCGGAATCCGATCCGGCCCGACCATCTTTCGCAGCTCGGCCCAAGCGTGCCGCACTGCTTCTCGTTCCTTCGCTTCGCCATCGATCGTCATGATCGCTACGCGTTCCTCAAACCACTCGATGCAATCCGTTTCGCTCACAACGCATGTCCTCCAGCAAATCACACGCTCGACAACGCAGCGTCAGAATCTTGGCACCGCACTTTCCGCAGCGGCCTTTCCGCGACGAGATAAATTCACGTTGAATACGACGTGCCAGCGTCATGTAATAATCGCGGCATTTGTTGCGACCGATGTGCAAATAATCCTCTCGATTGTTTGACCACCATCGAAAGAACATCTCGCCAGCGGAATCCATCGGATCGCGTGCTTGATAGAGCATCGAGTCCATCAGCTCATCAATCGTCTTTTCCGTAAACCGGATCAACCGACCAGCCATAGCATCACCATCACCGCCAAAAACACTGAAACCACCAACACTACTTCCGTGACCGGCCAGCGGTCCCAATCAATTTCCTTTTCCATCGTCCTAGCCCTCCTCAAGACCAACGGCAGGATTTGAACCTGCAACTCTGGAGCGTCTGGTCAGTAACCTCAGCCCAGCGTGTTTCCTGGATTACACCACGTCGGTCAGAATCACCGGATCTGTACTACCGGGAACTGTGCGTAAACCTCTTCGATCCTTCGCGTCTGCTGCTCGCAAACCTCGTCCACCTTCTTTAGCTCTCGCCACAATGCGACGAGTGCCATCTGTTCGCGGTTCAGTGTTTCCAACCGACTTGTCGCCAACGACTCCGCGATCCGCCTCGCGTCATGCGGCGTAATCGGTGCGATCAGTCCGTACCGTTTGCTACTTGGATAGATCATTGGTACACCTTGTACGTTTGAGCCAGCTTGCCTGTGTGATTGCAAATGCGTTGATCGTGCTGGTAGATGACCAGCTTCGACTGCAACCCACTTGCACGCTTTCGAATCGATTCGTGATTGAGTGCACCGTTCCGTACTGCGTTCGCTGCGATCTCGTTCGCGGTTCCTTCGCCCAGCTCCATCAGCGAGGCGATGAACAACTGCTCCAGCATTCCAATCTTTGGTGCGATCTCTTCGGCAGCGACCTTGGATGTCACCGGATCGCTAACCCGAGCCTCTGCCCAATCAAGCAATGGCGTTGTCATCGCTACACCTCAATCGTTTCTTCCATTGCCACTGGAGTTGGCGGAGCAGCGTTCTTGATGATGCTTCCAACTCGCCGCGGTGCAGCGGTGTTGATAACCTCGCCCTCAACGGTGTCGGAAACTTCCTCCGAGGTATGCAAACCCATTGCCAATTCAGGTGCGTAGGCTCGGATGAACCAACCAGCAGCACGGTAGCGAAGCATCTGTTCCGGCATGGTCTGCCACTTGGAACCCTGCTTTCCGTACCATCCTTCTTTCTTCGCCAGTCCGACGGTGATCTCGCTTCCTTCGAGCATCTCGCCAGTGCACAGTTCAACGGCACAAGCAATGCAGCCATGCGTATCGGTGCCAGGTTGCCCAGTCCATCGATAGCGAATCGCAGAAAACTTGCCGCAACTGTTGAACGTTGCGATCAGGAACTGACTCGACCAACTCGGCCTTCCGTGAACGATGTACAGATTCTGCATCACCATCAGCGGGTCGGCACCCATCCGGTTTGCCATGTTCAAAGCAACAACGCAGTTGGCGATGTTGTTTTGAAACTCCTTCGGAACCAGCGTTGACGACGACAGCAGCTTTGCCGCTCGCTGCGTCAACATAAAACTCTTTTCGCTTCCAAAACCGATGGAAACATCATCAGCACTTACTAACTCTTTTTCGATAACAACACTCATTAGATTACTCCTCCAACGCAAAAACATGCTTGTCGTACCAACGCGGCAAGCTCAGATTCACAACACCACTCGACCAATTAGCAATCCAGTCATCACTTGCCAGCCGTGACTTGTATTCAACCAACAGCTGCTCAATCTCATCAAACCCAATTGCAAGCGACTGATCGTCAAGCTCGTACACTGCCGACTCATACGGTGCAGCAGTGTTGACCACAAAGAAGAAAAACCGGAAGTCGTCTCCGTACTTCTCCCGGCAAGCCAACCTGTAGAACGCGGCCTGCCGTGCATATCCAAACGCACCCACGCTCTTACAGAAGGCACCTGGCGACGCGTCCCTGGTCGTCTTAATGTCGATAATGATCTGCGACTCTGGCAGCACCATGTCCGGCTTGCACTTGCATGGAACATCAAGCCAGTCAAACATAATCGGCACTTCGATCACCGCATCCCGAGGCAGCTCGTTGATGTAGTAGCGTCCGATGTCATGATTGCTCAGCGACTCAACGCACTCGCAGGCCTGCTGATATAGATCGCCGTCTACCAGTTGCTTGCCATTAGCTTCGGCCTGGAACTCAGCCCACGCAATCTTTCCTTCCGTCGTGCGACGATCACACTTCGGAACAACTGCGTAGCGAGTGCTAAATGTGTCCGGTTCCAACGCCAGCGAGTGCACTAGCTCGCCTAATGCCATCGATGAGGATTGCTCTTTGACAATTGTCTCTGTGACGAACGTCTGCAAAAACTCTTGCGGACTTCGCTTCAGAACCGAAAGCATCGAGTTGCTAATCCTCGACGTATCAGCGTGGTAACTATCGTTTTCGATTCCCATTGCTCCCTCCAATCCCAAACAAAAACCGCACAAACTCACACAGCACACGCCATCGGTTATCACGCTCACGTCGGTTCATCGCCGCAGCGACCGCATAAACTCGCTCCGGGTGCAACCTGAACGCTTGCACCTCGGTCACCAGCCAGTACACCTGCTCGCACGTATCGTGATTCCAGAGCCAGTACAAACCGCACTGCATCCAACTTGGTCGATCGTTCAATAAGTTGGCTTTCAGGAACTCGCATTCCAGCCAGTAAAAGTCGATATGGTCAAGCGAAATCGATCCGGTTCCACCGCACCAGCAACAATCGTCAGCAAGCATGCCGCGACGTTCGCACCAGTGGCAGTCGATGACTTCGACCACATCATCAATGAAGCGTTCGATATATTGATCAATTGCAGCTTCGGTTGTCATGATCGGAGTCCTTTCCGTGTTTGATGGCTGCGTAGACTTCCTCTCTGTGGACAGGGATGTCTCTGGGAGCGGTGATGCCAAGCCTCAGCTTGCCGCTAGAAGAAGTGACGACCTGAATGATGATGTCGTCGCCGATGCGAATCGATTCGCCAATATCCCGTGCAAGTACCAGCATGGGTAATTCCTTTCGGTGCATCCATTGCCAAAAACTAGGCAGGCACCATTAAGCCAATGAAATGGCTGGTTGATCGAGACTCGATCAAGAAGCCGCTTTTACTCTGTTGCTGCTTGCGTGCTACGGCTTACAGCGACAGGTCACATATTACCGATATCGGTACTGTCCGCAATAGGACTTAACTGTTTTTTTCCCCGATTCGTGGACGTCCTGGTTTTCCGGTAGGAGATTGCTTGAGTTTTGCCAGTTGATTCGCATGAATAACCCATGCTCTTTGGCCAAGCTTCTCGCCAGAAATAATTTTTTCACGAAGTAGCTTACGGACGTAGCTGACCGTGCAACCAGCTTCGATAGCTGCCTGAGTGACCGTATAGTAATTCTTTCCTAGCATTTTTAGCATGCTCCAAGTATAGTTGACCTGTATAGGTAATTCAATTGCCAAAAGAAACGCGGCTGGGTAGCACATGACTCAAAAGCGGAGAGCCAATACCAGCCACGTTTCTTACGGAGAGGACAGGATTCGAACCTGCGGTAAGGAGTTAACCCTACGCCGAATTAGCAATCCGGTGCTTTTTTGGTCAAAACTCAGCGGATTTTGTTTGCTCGCCGCAATGCGAAACCTATCTTTCGCCAACGCCCATCAACCCGAACGGAACGCCTAAAATGATTCTCAGCGACCTGGTTATCCAGATCGCGAAGGAACGCGATCTAGAGCCCTGCACGATTGCTCAATACCGACGAGCGGTTGAAAAATACGGGCTTTTTCTCGGCAAGATTGCCAATGTGTCCGACCTAAACGAAGACGACGTCAATCGATTTCTTGCACGACTGAAGGAGCAAGGGAAAACGTCGACCACAATCATCAACTACCGGATCGCGTTGACGGTGGTTTGGAACTTCGCCGTTGGACGGGACCTGGCAAAGCCGTTCAACGCTCGCAAACTGCGTCGGCCGAAGCACGAGCAGAAGGTTGTGAAGTCTTGGTCTTTGTCTCAAATCAAGCTTCTGATTGACGCCTGCGAAAAGATTACCGGAAAGCTGCAATGCGGCGTGACCGTCGGCTCATTTCTGCGTGCATGGGTGCGTGTTGGGTACGACACCGGCCTGAGGCCAACGGATCTTCGGATGCTTCGATGGACGGATGTGGATCTGGGAGGCGGTACGCTGTCGATCACGCAGCATAAGACGAAACGTGCTCACACGGCGAGACTTTCAGATGCCGCTTGCGAGTTGCTCGAAAAGATTGAGCGACCGCCTCGAATCTACGTTTTTCCTCTTTCAAAGTCGGGAGTGCGAAGAATTGAGTTGATTCTGTTCAAGACGGCTGCTAGGCTCGGCTTCCGCCGGATGCGTGGGCAAGGACTGGGAGTCCTGAGAAAGAGTCACGCGACGCAGATATATCAGTCCGAAGGTGAATCGGCAGCTGCGGAGTCGCTTGGTCACACTTCAGGCACACGAACCGTTCGCAGGCACTACATCGACAGCTCAGCAATCAAGGCTGGCCGGTTGCCACCGGAGCCGCCTGCGGCTTGATATTGGTTTTGTTTTTTCATTTTTACGCTCGGAGATGAATCATGGCTTGGAAAGTTTATTTGCCGTCTGGTACAGTCGAGGTTGGGTCCGCTGATCTCAAACGCATGGCGGCCAATGGCGAGATTGAGAAGTCGACGATTGTGGAGTCGACGACGAATAAAGTTCGGACTCAAGCCTCTGGGATTGCTGGATTGGTCTTTGGGGAACCACCTAAGCAAGAGCCGGAGCCATACGACTTGCCAGCAGTCGAGGTGCCAAATTCGCCACCGCCGCTGTGGAATCCTCCCGAGGATCGTCGAGCTGCGTTCCAGGACGCTCCGTGGTCTACGAGCCAAAAAGCGGCCACAAAGCCTAAAAAGACGTCTTTCATGGATTACAACTTTGACTTTCTAATTACTCCGTCGCTGCTGTCTATGCTTTGGATTTTGTGGTTGGCTCTGGGTGCTTTGTCGGTTGTCTTATCGGCAGTTTTAACGAACGCCCAAACTGGAGGACAGATTCCAGCAATCGTAGGAGCAGTTCTTGTATCGCTGATGGGTTTTGTGTTTTCGACAATCGTCGTTCGTGTCGCTCTGGAAACAATTATCGTTATTTTCAAAATCTGCGAGTATCTGAAGCGGTTGGATGAAAAGTCCTAACGCTCGAGCCTGTAGCCTATGCGATGCAACGCTCTAGCAATGTCTGTGGCGGTTTCCTCGATGGCACTCTCGTCGAGATCCCAGTGGCAGGCGTGAAGCATTTCGTGGATCAATGTGTCCAGCTCCAGCTCGCCGCGTAGCGTGCTGCGAACGGTGATGGTTTTGCTGGAAGGATCGCATAGGCCATCGTTGCCTGGGCCTGGATTGGAGCGGTGGAGCGTCCAGTAGCGTCCTCTGAGTCGCATTCGCATTATGCACCTCGCACTTCGCCACGTTTGTTGATTCTCATGTTTCGGACGCTGAAGCTGCCGTCAGTGGCGATGTCGACTGAGGCGAATCCGTGATTCCAGCGGTTTACCCTTGCATATTCAGGGGTGAGATCGCAAAGACAACCAGTGCTCCAGACGAAAGTTTCGGAGTGAAACATATCGGTGTCCGCGTGGCCTGATGTCTGATGAGAGTGACCGACCAAGACGGTGTGATGCGTGCGGAGGAATGCTCCGCGAGCCGGGTTGACCGGCGAGAAGATGGATTTGCCTAGCTCATGGCCGTGGAGCACTGGGAGCTTGCCTAGCATGACCGGACGCTGGTCACCGATAACCTCGATGCCGAACTGTTTGGCTTTGACTAGTTCATCGATGCGGACGTTGGCAAGGTCGTAGATCTCAGGTGCTCGGTTCCAGATGAAGTGATCCCAGCGTTCTTCGTGGTTGCCGAGCTTGTAGACAATCCTGGCTTTTGGAAACTGGTGCCTGAGCCATTCTAGGCCAGAGATGACCGCCTTAAGTTCCTCCGAGAATCGTCGATGGTGCGGATCGCGTTGGTGGCGAGAGACCTGGTAGAAGTCGGCAAAGTCGCCGTTGATGAGCAAGCAGTCGGGTGATTGCTTTTTCAGTTCCTTAACCGCAGCTGCAAAAGCGATCTCGTCATGGTAGGGAATATGAACGTCGCTGATGATTGCGACACGCTTGGCGTCGATTTCGACCGACTCCCATGCTGTTGATAGGCTTGGCGGCATCGATGGCACAGTTCCTGCAACGCCCTTTTTCCGTGGCTGCGTGGCGGTTTTATTCTTGCGTGTACCAAGTGCACCGCGGATCGCTCGAATCATGCTGCGAGCATTCTCTACGGTTGCAAAGCTATTGGGTCGTTCGGCTTTGGCTCGTTTGGCGAGGCCAAGATTCGGAGCGTCTGGAAACTTGCGGCAGAGTTCCTCCAAGTAGAGACGAGCGGATGTGTAAGGTAACCCTGGTTTATTTCCTGGTTTCTTTTTCGCCATCTTTGTCCGTCCGTGTTTAGGTGAGGATTCGTTTCGCCGTTTCTAGCTTGTCTTTGCAAGTCGCTAGGTGAACGATATGTGCGTCGTCGATTCCGTCCCAGAAGTTCGGAAAGTAGAACTGCCAGTTGAATCGTGAATCCAGCAGCTGGTAACCGTGTTTGATCGCCTGTTGCTCGACAACGATCTGCTCGGCACAGTGACTGGTTGGTATGTCATCAGGTGGCTGAGACCAAACCGAAGCGGCTGATTTGCGTGTATAAACCACACCAGAGTTAAGGCACAGATCGCTGTTGTCGTAGTCCATGCCTATAGCTTCGCATACATCCTTGCGTTCGCTGTGTAACCAGTCAAGCGATTTCAGATACGGTGCGTCGTCGTGTATTAACACATCGCATGACTGTCCGAAGAGCGACGGACATGATTGCTCTATGATGCAGTCCGCATCAACGAAAAGCACCTCTTCGTACTGCTCGACAAAATGCCGCGTGCGGAACTTCTCAAGTCCCCACCATTTTTGCGTCGCGTTTGTCAGTTGGATAAAGTCGGCTCGACAGCGGTCTGCGTATGCTTTGATGGTTGGGCCGGTTATCTGGAGCAGATCAAGAAACTCGCGACCAGTGGCTACGGTGACGACCGCCTTGGTTTTTCCTGACCAAGGTCGCACGTTTCGCCATAGCGTGAGTGCCTGGCCGAGAGTCAGTTCTGGCTTTCCTAGCTTGCGGTTTACAGCGTTGTGAATGCGTACTGTCCAATGAAAGAACGCCATTGGACTGGCAAAATCTGGCGGGTCGATCTCTTTGAATTTCTCGTAACCTTCGCGGCATTTGCACTCGTAGTTAGGTATCCGAGATTCCCAATCTGCAAGTCTGACTGGATCGTTTTGCATCGTGTGCAGTTCGTTCCAATGCACCAAAAAAACGCGAGACGAATCCACGTTTGTGCCAATCGGCCTGCCATTCAAAAAGACAGCATCGGTACTTATATGATTGTGAACGTCCAATCTCCACCGTCTACGTTAAAGTTTAGCGTTGTTGTTGTGCATGATCCGCAAGATTCACAACCTGGAACGATGGTTATTACCGCATCGGGATCGGCAGTGCACTTTAGATTTGTCTTGCAAGTTGAACTTGCCGTCGGCCAATCTACACAGCACTGTTCCTGTATTTTTGATGTGGACAGGTTGAAGTTTATAACGCCTGCCGTTTTGAGAGTTGTGTATAAACGAGAGCGAGTAATATCGATAGTCGTCGTGGTTCCGTTAGTAATACTTCCCCACGTTCCTGGATAGCCGGTGTCGTAGTTCTCTGGAAAATAATCAAGCGACGTGCAATCTGTATCCGATGGTTCTGAGCATGACGTGTTGGTGCATTGTGTCCAAAGAGCAGTTTGAACCGTTGTTGTGATGTTCATTGTTGCGGTGACTAGATACCTGCATGCATTTGCGTCGGCAGAATCTGTGCTGCATGTTGGACTGGGTGACTTGCATCGAAAAACATGTAAAACGAAAGAGTTAAGCACGGACTTGATTCGATAAAATCTAGCTCTTCGGCAGCACCAGTCTCTAGTCCCAGAACAGGTATTGACGTTGCACTCCTCGGTCATACCGCGTTGCCAGTCGGTATAGTAAGTATCGCCTCCGTAGACAAACGATCCTATCTCGAACTTTTTGGTACACGGATGGTTATGCGTATCGTCTGGACATGGATATGGATCTTTGCTTGTCAGCGGCTGATCGGTGTACAGAGTTGCGAAGTCCACCAAGAGATCCTGGCTTACATCGCTGACAACCGGCGGCAGTTCCGCGATCTCAGCAATTCCACAATTGCAGCATGTGCAGCATCCAAAGCATCCCATCAGCTACACACCTCCACCGCTATCCATTTGTCACCTACTCTGAAGCAAATAACGTAGGCACCGCTAGAAATTGCGGCTCCTGTGTTTAACACAGTCGTTCCAGATGCACCTCCACCGATTTGATCGAGCGTGAGAGTAGAAACAACGTAGCTTCCATCGATCTTTTTCCACTGAACGCTGCCACTTCCAAGAGTTGTTCCAGATCTTGCGGTGACAGTGCTTGTTGTGACTCCGAGCCTGACGTCAAAGCCAAGATTCTGAACATTTGCACCAGATGCACCAGATGATCCCTGCTTACCAATGGTGCGAAGCAGCTCCGTAGAGTCGGCTTTGTTGAATGCGTACATCGTCTCGGATTCGTCCGCCATCGCTAGCTCCTAATGAAATCCGAAAACTCGATTTCTCTCTTGATTCGGAAAGTCAGCTCTGCTGGAGGATCGCCAGCAGCAACTTGATTTCCGGCACCGTCAAGATTTCCGATGATTGGCGTTAAACCGTCTAAATCGAAACACCTTCGTCCAAACTGATTTGTAGGACCGACATCCAGCATCTTCACATCATGCGTGTCAGGATCGTAGGTGCATTTGTAGGAAACTCGCCATGCTTGGAATCCACCAAAATATCCTAGCTCCGCACCTGACAACTCCAAAAGCAATGTTCGTGCAGCTCGTCCAGCAAAAGTGGTCTTGTTGACGCAGTCGTTGCGATCCATCAGTGTTTTCAAGTCTTGAGCTGGATTTTCAAACTGCACGAATGAAAATTGCGCGAGCGATTTTGTTTCGGTAAGCGGTGTTTCAAAAGCAGTTCCGGCACTGTTGGCTATTTTCTGAGGCGTTGGTGTGGTCCTGTCCTCCGTAATGACCTTTTCTTTCGTTGTGAACGAATCGACCTTAAACACCGGAACCCAGCTGGTCGGATTGTCGCTTGGATTGTTTGGATCTTGTTTCTGATCCTCTTTGTTGCTTTCAAACTCGCAAACTACGTCCCAGTAGAGCGGATTGACCTCGGATCTGGTGCATGACTTCGACGTGCAGACAAGTTGATATGGACCGTAAAGCAAGCCGACAATCGGCAATCCTGGTGTTTGTAGTAGCACCTCTTCGCGGGTAACAGACTTTGAGTCGGTGACGACCAAGAACGTGACGCTGGATGTAAACACCAGCGTGTTGCTTGATCCCTGCTTGACCGACCCGGACCCGCTACGTTTTTCTCCGACGATTTCGCTGGGCATATTAGTTCCTTCCTGCCATCGCCAAGCGTGGTGCGTTTGTGTTCTGTTCCGCGATCTTTCGAAGTTCCTTCAATTGATCTTCTGCCAGCTTCTTGGCCTCGGCAGCTTGTTTTGATTTCTCGTTTTGCTGTGCGATGAACTTGTAGGCTTCAACCGAGCCGGATCGAAGTGCAGGAGCGATCGTTGAAGCAAGTCCGCCAGATGCATTTTGAACGAATCCAGCCGCGAGGCTGACGCCTGCTTGATTCATTAACGTGTCGTCGATGAATCCGCCTTGGCGAAGCTGCAACAGCTTTTCAAATTCGCCACGCATGCGGTCTTGAGGATTGAATTGGTTAAACAGCCTGTCGGCTTCGCGTTGAGAGTCCTTGAACGCCTGTTGGCTTTCATCAGCTTTCGCCTTTTCCTCTCGCAGCTCACGAACCTTGTCGCGAAGTGTCGTGTATCGCTTAATATCAGCGTCGGTGTAACCAGCGGCTCGCTGCTGTGCTTCAATCGCACCTTCTTCTCCGAGAGTCAACTGGTCGTACTCTTCTCGAAGCTTTCTAAGTTCCGCTGTCTGTGTCTTGTTCAGTTCGCTTTGCTTTGCGAACTCGGCCGCTTTCTTTCGTTCTTCTGCGGCTATTTTTGCCTGCTCCTCCTGCACCTTTTTCAGGTCGTCAGCTTTTTTCTTCATGGCTTCCTGTTCAGCGGCCGCCCACTCCGCACCATGAAGCCTCATGAATTCCTGTTCGTCCTCAAGCTCTTTCCACTTATCGATGTAGTTGCCAAGATCCCCCTGCAACGAAGCAAAAACCGCTCCAGCACCTTCCCAGAATTTTCGCCAATTGAACTGCAAAATCCCTTCGCGTCCTGTAACGTCTTCCGTGGAAGCTGTTTTTATTAACGAGACAAGCTCTCTAATGGCTGGAATCATCGATGTCCCCAGCTCAGTGGCCGCGGCCTTAATGTCTCCTTCCATTTTTGAGAATTGACCGGCAACGGAATTTTCAAGACGCTCGTTCATGCCCGCAAACCGACCTCCGGCACTTGTTGCCAACTCAAAAGCTTTTGATATTTCCATCGCTGAAACTCCGCCGTCCTCCATGCGTTTTTTTAACGCAACCATCGACTCGCCAGTTGTGCGACTAATTTCTTGAAGCGGATTGAATCCAGCGTTGATAAACTGCAACAGATCCTGACCAGTTAGGCGACCAGCGGCACTGACCTGTGAGAAAGCCAAGGCCAACGATTGAAACTGATCCGCATTGCCAAGCGACACCGCAGATAGTCGTTGCAATGTTGGAGCGATCATTTCCGTTGCCACTCCAAATTGGAGCAACGTCTTACCGGCTCGCGTAAAATCGGCGTAGTTAATTGGACTCTGAACGTCAAGACGCCTGAAATCCTTGAGCAATTTCTCTGCTGTTGATGCAGATCCAGTCATTACCTCGAATGCGATCTTGCTAGACTCAGCCTCTGCCGCCAATTTGACCGACGCCTTGACTCCAGATATTGCCGTAGACAATCCAATGTAGGACATTGCAAGGCTCTTAAGTGAGTCCTTCAGTGATTCTGGCTTGGTGTTGTTTAGGTCTTTAATCTCCTGCTTAAACTTCTTAACTCCTTCCGTCGCGGTCAGGTACTGCTGCGTTGTTTGCTGCAAAAGTCGAAAGTGAGCTTGTTCGTCAAGTGCGCCAGCTTTTCGAAGGCTGTTGTATTCCGCGATCTCTCGATTCATCCGGTCCTCGGCAGATTCAACCTGTCGCGTCAACTGAGCACCTCGCTGCATCAGTGCTTCGCGTTGCTTGAGTATCTGTGCCTCATAGGCCATCTGATCTGCGAGATCCTTCGCTTGCTGCTTTGCGATCTCCTCAGCATCCGCTATAGCTTTAAGTGCGTCAGCTTCGCGTTCCATTGCTGGTGTCGTCACACCAAACTTGCGTGCAAGTGCTTCTTGAGCCTGTGCCATCTGCTCTTCGCTCAGGCCAGCTTGCTTCATGGCTCGTTCAAGCAGTTGCATCTGCTTCTCAAACTTGCCAGTCGGACCTTCTAAGTCGGTCATGATGCGACCGATGGAACGAAGCTCGTTGGATGCAAATTGACCGGACGCCTTCAGCTCCGTAATGTCCATGCCGATCTTGAGGCTAGCTGCGTTGATCGTTCCGGCCATTCTTCGCTTTCTCCAGTCCTAGAGACTTCAACATTCCACCAAACGCTTTTTTGCTCTCGTCGCTGCTCGATGGCAACGTGATCTCCACTCGCTTCTTTGGCCGCTTCCATCGCGGTGGCATGTAGTCCTCGATGGCAGGTGGTTCCTTCCCGGCCTGGCAGTAGGTGCCAAATGCCGCCTGGTGTGCGATCATGGCCGACTGTGCCCAACGCTCGCCGATTGGCTCGATCTGGTCAAACGCCTCCCAGAAGTCCAAAGCACCTTTCGGAAGTGTCTTG
>Ga0208783_10000427_pt1 | contig 26126 bp, 36 predicted proteins | sample DEB19_08_DNA_2_FD_184529 | JGI IMG/M metagenome (GOLD analysis project Ga0208783, IMG submission 184529) | Aqueous microbial communities from the Delaware River and Bay under freshwater to marine salinity gradient to study organic matter... | ecosystem: Environmental > Aquatic > Marine >...
TGCGCCACGTCAACGTTTGACCTCCACGCCCGTCCGCGGTCATCGTGAAGCGGTGCACCTCGACGGTGTCGGGACAAAGCCGCGCCACGAAGCGGGCCGATAGACGCTCGCGCAGACCGGTGTCCATCAGGCGATCACCATCGGGCGGTATCGCTCGGCCATAGCCACACAGTGTTCTCGGAGCTGGGACAACTTGACGTCCTGTGCTCCGTCCTTAGCGTCTATCTCGCCGACTACACGGGAGGCTTTGATCATCCAGCACCGCTGAGCCGCGGTCCTTACGTCGTAAGACTCGACGTTGGCGGGTCCTTGGTCGACCCACGTCAAAGCCGGATCGCCTACTCCATCTTCGATCCAATAGCCTTTATAGGCAATATAGTCGGGCCAGTCGGGCTCCGTTGCCCCACTGGTCCCGGCTATACGAGCCTCGTACACCCGTCCATTCGGCACGGTCGGCACAATCCGGTCACCGACTGCATACGAGGTCGCCGCGGCCCACGTCGAAAACCTGCGGGTATCGTCAAGGACCTGCCCTATGTCGGTCGTCGAAAGCTCAGGATACGTCTGGGCATCGCAGAGCATCGAGACACGGGATATGGCATCAGCACGGGTCAGACTCATGCTCCTAGTATCCCACACAAGCGAAAAGCCCGGGACGACCGTCCCGGGCTTTGAATCAGCGCTTGCTCTTATCTACCAGTAGCGTTCCCGGTATCGATGATCGTTGCTTCCAGACTCCGCTTCGCCGAAGAAGGTCCCTTCCGGCGCAATGTCTTGCATCCAAAAGTAGAGTGCTTCCGATGCCCACAAAATCCGATCGGCCCGTTCGTCGCCGGAAAGCGACGCCACTGTCTGAATAATTGTGCGCACGTATTCCGACTTCCACTCCGGAACAAACGCTCCACGCTTTGCAAGCATCGCATACGCGGTCTTCACGGCCGTTGCATATCGGCTAAGTGTCTCTTCCTCGGTGCCAAGCACCACGATAATCTTCTGCGCCTCGGCGCTGGTCAACTTTTCGAGCATCTCTTGGTTCTCCTTATCAGCGAACTGCGTTATACAGAGCGTTTGTAACCTTGTCGTTGTAGTAGTTGTAGTCATCACGGAGCACTTCTTCGTTTTCCGCAACCGGGCTAAGAAACGCGGCTTGGTGCCGTCCAAGATTGCGGCTGAACTGCATCAGCGTGTTCACTACCTGAAGTTGCTCGGCGGTCATCGTTGCAAGGGTAGCCGAAATAGATTCAAGATCAGCTCCGAATTCCATAGTCGGCTTGTAAGAAGGGCTCATGTGCTTCATGTCGGTTCTCCTCGTCAGTAGACTGACACGGTTATATTAGGTCACACTTTCGTAGAGTGCCAGCGTTTCGGGATATTTATGTGCCTTTTTTTGAGCAAGCAAAAGGCCCGGGAGAAACCTCCCGGGCCTCGATGAACCAAACGGCGTATCAGGTAGCCTGAGACGCTCCGACGATGAGCGAACCGGGAACGCGGGCCGACGCGGTAGCAGACACGTTGCCGGTGTCGAAGGCGTTGAAGCCGTACCGCTCAGTGGCCTTGAACGCCAAGGCATCCTCGACGAAGTACCGTTGGTCGCTGACCTCGACCGTCACGCCCCGCCGGTCTCCGAACACCGTGCCGACGCTGAGGTCGCCGAGCAGGATGTACGGGGTCGATGCCGCAAGCGTCTTGACCATGTTCTGGACGAACACGACCGGGTATCCGAACAGAGTCGGATTCGGACCGTAGGCATTCTGAATGTCGCCGATGGCGTTGCCGCTTAGGGCTTGGAGCAACGGTGCGATGGCGGTGAAGAAGATTTCCTTGTGCATATACCACTTGGCGTTGCCAGCGTACTGCGGGAGCTTCCCGACCATCGACGCGAGGTTGGACAGCGTCGGGGCGTAGGTGATCGTCTGCGCGGTCGTGAACAGCTGAAGGCTCGCAATGTTCGCCTTCGTCGCGTTCAGGTTGTAGACCGCCCAAAGGATACCGTCGATGCCGCTAGTGGCGTCCGTGGCGTTATTGAAGACGACGCGGTCCTCCTCTTTGGCCATGACAAACGCCATGTCCCGAGCGAGGGTCGACCCGAAGTCGATCACGCTATCCTCGGCCAGTTCCTTAGAGACCTGCGTCAGGACGGCGAGCTTCTTCGCAACAAGCTGGACTTGCGCGAACGTAAGGTCGGACGCGGTGATTGCCGTGTTTTCCCCGGGGTAGTACACCGTGGTGGAGGCCGTTGCGTTGGGGACGTTGAGGATGTCCGCGGTCATCGGGTAAATCTTGGCGTTTTGCCGACCGATCCCAAACTGCTCGCGGAGGTAGATCAGGTCCGAAGACAACGGGTCCGGGACGGTGAAACCACCAGCGGTAGTCGTGCCTTCGGACTGAGCCTTGAGGTTGTTCTTGACCCAGTCGGCGGCCTTGCGATTGCCCATCACGGAACGGGCCCACTGGCCGAAGGCATACGCTTTCCAGTTCGCCTCGTCGCGCGAGCCGGTGAACGGGTTCTTGACCACGCCGCCCGACTTCCACGGCTCGTCGATCTGGGCCGGCTTTGCGGCAATCGGAGCGGTCTCACCAATCGCCTTGATGGCTTCGATGCGCTCGGCCACCTTGTCGGCTTCGCTCATGATGGACTTGACCTGAGCAAGGTCGCCGTCACCGCTGGCCAGTTCGCGGGCGGTAGCAAGCAGGGACGCTCGCTTTTCAGTCAATTGTTCGATCGTCATTTCATCAGCTCCAACCACAGGATGCGTTCGAGCATCTCGCGGCGTTTGTCGTCGGAGGCTTTGACCTCCGGTTCATCGATAGTGTCCGTGTCCTTCGTCTGGCCTGCGTCCCGCAGGGCGTCCCAGATATCAGGTGCCAGCCGCTTGGCATCGGACCGGCTGAGGCCAACTGCATCCCGCAGTCGACGTTCGGTTGTGCGCAGGGTATCGGGCCGGAGCGGCCGGAGTGCCTTTGCGTCGATATTGATTCCGTCGAGCAGAGCCTTGGCCCGGTCGGCGAAGGCATCCACCAAAGCCACGACGAAGGGAGCTTTGTTGCCCTCGATCTCGGCTACCGCCATGATGCCACCGCAGAGCATCTCGTACAGGGACTCAAGCCCTTCGTGGAAGATAGCACCGGGAGCTTCGGCGAATGCCCCGGCGGCGAACTGCGTTGGGTCCTCACCCGCCATAGGCTCTTCGATCTCGGGCATTTCGGCTTCATCCATCTCCGGCATCTCGCCGTACATTTCCGGGAGGCTCTTGACGGTGTTTCTCCACTCGGCTGGAGTCGGAGTAATCGACGCTTCGGCGATTGGCCAGCGCGTTATCTCCGAGGCGGAACCAACCGACTTGCGCTCGACAAGATGACCCGCGGCGCCGGAACTGTAGCCCATCTTTCCCTCTTTGCAAAGCTTCGCGACCATTGCCGCGTACTCGTCGGCCATATCGAGCTGAGCCTCGTACCATAGTCCCTCATCGGTCAGCTTGACGTACCCGGTACCGATCGACTTCCGCCCGATCTGCGGGTCCATGCCGTGATGGTAGTACACGTTCAGCGGGATGCGTTGCCCCTTGGAAACAGGGAATCCGAAGTCGGTCGCCGCGGTGAAGTAATCGCCCTCGAGGTCGTGCGCTTCAGGCCCGCCGAACCGGACCAGATAGCCCTTGACGTGCCCGAGCCGGTCGCTTTTGACCGCGCCTGCAATGATGGTCGCCATGTCCATGCTCAAAGTATCCCACACGCCCTCTAGGATCGCGCTACAGCCGCGATACGGGTACCACACGTACCTCAGGTCCCCACTGCGGATTGTCGGCTATTTCGGCCATGTTGCGAAGCGCGACGCCACTCTGCCAAGCGTTGTATCGCTTCGGCCCGAGTACGATGCGTTGCTCCGCATCCGACAACCCAGCAAACAAGTCCTCGGCATCCGGAACCCGCGGGCGTGTGTCGGGTAGTGACGGGTCGCCCGTTATCTCAGCCCACGACAGTGTTCTCGGGACCATCACGCAACGGCAGTTCGGGTGCGAAGGCATTATCTCGTTGCTCTTGTGGATGGTGCCGGACAGCGCAAGGCATCCCGGGCAGACACGCACGTCCTGAGTCGCCATGCGGACGTACCCGGTAACCGCCGGGTTATCCTCGTAGATTCGCCGTGACGCTTCTCGCGAGGCCCGTATCATCTCGGTTCTGGCTATGCACTCGGCGCGGTATGACGGCATCGACGAGGCGATTCCACGGAGTTTCGCGGCAACCGATTTCGGACCGAGGCCTAGCGCGATCCCATCGGCTATGACCTGCTCCATCTGTTCACGGGTAGCACCGGGGATTGACGAGAACAGCGTGGCCAGCGGGGAACCGTCACCGGCCAGTCCTGCAAACGCTTGCAGTTCCTCCTCTGGGAGCTTTGTCCAGTTGATCGCAAGGTCCGGTTTCGGCTTGCGCCCTACTGCGGCTGTTACCAGTGGACCTGCCGTATCGTTGGTCAACCGCGCCATCTCGAGCTGACCTGCGGCGGTGACAGACGCTCCGTCAGCGGTCAAGGAAGCAAGGCGGGCTTCGATAGTCCTGATCGCCTCGGCATACCGATCGCGCATCATGACCATCGCCACACCGGGCTGGGTCCCCGTAGCGAGCATACGGTCAAGTTCGCGCTCCAAGCGGAACAGCTCGCGACTGCTAGCGCGTTCCGCTCCCTCGTACAGCCTGACGAGACGCTTGACCGATTGCTCCTCGAGGTCGATCAGCTTGTTGCGATATTGGATCGCTACCGAGTAGATTGATCCCTGTAGGCCGTCAGCCTTTAGTCCGCGACGCCAGCGGAAAAAGGGTTGGCACGGTACGGCACCTCGAGGCCGTCATGGTCGCACGATTTGCCGCTGTCGAGGATACGGTCTCTCATACGCGTAGCCCACGCCTGTCCCGCATCGCCTCCCCACAAGTCCCACGCAACTCGTCCCGGGGACGGGTATCCGTCCTCCCCGGGAGAAAAGCCCTCGGCCTCCTTGTCGACCTCGTGGCGGGCAAAGAACGAGTACATCCTGAGGATCGTGTCCTCGCTAATGATTCCACCGCCGACGATCTGGTTAGCCCGTGCAAGGCCGACTCTGGTCCCGCCGGGCTTGCCTTCCTCCTTCCATGCCAGCGCTCGCCTTGCGGCCTCTTGCATCGCGTCTGTCGGGCGGAACTTCGCTTCAATGCTTTTCGCTTCTTCGCGAAGCGTGACCGGCGCCGCGCCAGTATGCTGGACGGGAAGTCCCAGATACTGTGTGACCGATCCCGGCTCATACCCAGACCGGATAAGGATACCTGCGGCATTAGCGGCATCTGGCACGTCCAGTCCCGTCTGGCCACTGGCCGCAGATGGATGCATCACGCCCTCGTCCTCGGGCGCCGCCTCGAGGCCCGCGATGCGCTTGGCTTCGGCGCGGTCAGCTATGCCGGCTTTGTATAGCCGCTCGGCCCGCTCCGACTCCGCTTGCAGGTCGTCTGCCAGCGCTCGGACGCCCGAGACGTCGAACTCAACGGTGTCGCCTTCCTGCGTCTCGACAAAATCGGGCAACAGCGAGATTGTCAGCGAATCAGCAATGGCACGGAGGAGCGGTATCATTCCGTCCTCCCACGCGGCTTGCTGGGCCCGCTCGTAATTGCTGTACGTCGAGCGGTCGAGGCCGGAACCGAGGCCAAGAACCATCGGGTTGAGTCCGAGCGTCGAGCAGATGCGCTCTTCAGGGACGCGGCGTACCGAATCCAGCGCCAGCTCCGCGGGGCTGAGGCTAACCTTATCCATTCGGTATGGGCCGGACATTACGACAATGCCTCCGGCACTATCGCCGGTCAAGTCTTCATGCAGTTGTCGCTTGACCTGCCGGAGGTCGTCGATGGACAAATCGACCACGGTATCTTTAGCGTCCGGTCCGACAATCAAGCTTGGCATCGCGCCGTTCGACAGGAGGCCGTATGCCGCACTCGATGCAACGTTGTCTGAGGCTATTTCGCGGAGCACAGACTGGAGCGGGGCACGCCCGAGTCGGAAGTCGCTGGGCTCGCGGCCATATCGCAGATGGATCATATCCTCCAACGCTACGTCGTAGGATCGACCGTCTGTCGTGTAGACGTAGTGCGTCAGCGGATTCACGCCGTTGCCAACGGGCCGGACCATATCCTGTGGCAGGTACTGTAGCGCGACAGGTTGACCAGTACGGGACCCGCGGAGCTTGCGGATATAGGAGTTCCCAAACAGTTTATAGTCCTGCACCACGAGTCCCCAGAACACGGTCCCGGTCAGGCTATCCCCGGGCGACGCGATCAGGCCGAGGACCGGATGGTCCTCTACTGGCTCCGCTTGCTGGGAGTCAACACGTCGCATCACGCGTGGAACGGCCTGAGGCCAGTTCCGCACATACCAGTCGATCGCGGTTGCGACAACGCTGTTGAGTCCGAGGTCGCCGGCTACTTTCGACCAGTCTCGGGTGCTGTTTGGGAGCGCCCGCCGAAGCAAGGTTTGGAGTTGACCGGAGCCGTACCCGGTCAAGTACACGTCTCTGGATTGACCGAGTGGTAGCGGTAGCGGAGCGGTCGGGTTCGCCGCGGCTTTGCGCCCGAGGATGCGGTCGATGAGGCTCATGCCGTCATTATCCCACAACGGGAAAGACCCCGGCTTTCGCCGAGGCCTCCGAGTATCCGACACCAAGCGACGAGTGAACAGTTCGTCAGTCCATTGTACCAGCAGACTGAGCCTTCCGCGGCCTTCCCGGCTTGTTCCCGGATTGACGTTGCCGCCGCTTGCAGGATCGGCACGACCAGTAGATACCACGCGGTCCTGTCTCGCCTCCGCAAGCGTTGCAGGGAGGACCGACCACGCCTGTGCGTGGTCGGCCCGGGTTCTGATGCCGTCGATCGATCTTCACGTTCTGGTCCTTTATTCGCCGCTCAATGCCCAGCTGAGTCCCTGCTCCATCCAGCGTTTCAGTTCACCCTTGCCACTGTAGGTTGCACGGGCTCCCACGTGATGGCACCAGCCGTAAGCATTCATCAGCTCGACGATCTGCTCGGCGTAGTACTCGACCATCTCGGTGATGTCGTCCTTGGACGTGCCGGGTGCAACGGTCATTTGCACCGCGTGTCCGTTGTAGCATCGGATCGGCGTGCCGTTGTCGCTCTGGTGGAGCTTGTACACGTCGATCTCCTGAGCCCTGTAGTCGATCTCGAGGATCGTCCTATATGCGCTGTCGCGTTCCGTCTGCCATCCATTCTTGCTGAATCGAATCTTCGGCAAAGCGTTCACGGTCATCGTTGCTTCCATCTCTGTTCTCCTTGTCCGTTTCGCCCTTTGGGCTCATCAGCACCGGCCTACCGGTGGACGGTGGCCCGGTTTCCCGGGCCTTGGTTTAGGCTATCCCGTCTTGCTCGAGCATAGCCTCGGCGTCATACCGATGGATCTCGGAGGATACCATCTTCCCTTCTCCGGTAACGATCGTCATCCATGCGGACCGTCGACCATCGGGGTAGTCGCTCAATCGGAGCCGGATCAACCAATCTTGGAACGACCGGTTCTCGAACGTCACTTGCCGGCAGGTCCGGTAGAGCTTGTCGCTGACTTCCACCCACGGATCGAGCTTCGGCGTCGGACCAGTGATCGTGCTAACAGTTTGCATCTTAGTTCTCCTCGTCGGTTCTCCCGACACGAATATATTACGGCACGGTACTAGGCATTGCCAGAATCGCGCCAAAAAAACCCGGGCTTTTTTTAGCCCGGGTTTGGTCGACGGCAACTTAGCTTGCTAGGTTTGGACGATTGCGTCAGTAGCCCCATCCGCGCTCTGCGCGTACAGCGCAAGAGTCGCATTGGTATCCACGCGCCCTGTCTGCGGGCGTCAAGACGTCTTCGGCCCCGCAGGTGGGGCAGGGCAAGTTGCGCGGGTTGTCGGGAGTCTCTGCCCGAAGCGCGGAGCCCTCATTGGCAAAGTAGGTGCCATCACCGGCATCAAAGTCGTCCCAGTCACAATTGTAGTCGTAGTCGTCGTACATCTCTGTTCTCCTTCTCCGTTTCGGCCTCTAGGCCTCATCAGCGTCGGGCACTACCGACGGACGGTGGCCCGGTTTCCCGGGCCTTGCGTTCAGCTCGGGAACGGATGCTCAGCGGCCTTGAGCATCTCCCAGACGTTGACCGGCACGCTGAAGTCGTTCCGTTCTTCTTCGTCAATCAGTCCGGCCTCGAGCGCTCCGCTGATCACACCGGCGCATTGCTCCTTGGTCCATCCAGTTATCCGGCGGATATCCTTGGCCGTGAACCACGAGAAGTTGTCGCCAATCATCGTGTCATAGCTGGTCGGGCAGTTCCCTGCGTCGATCAGGACGGTCTCGAGCAACATAATCTGCATCGCGGTCAATTCGGTGTAAGCTTTCATCTCTCGGTTCTCCTTGTCCGTTTCGGCCTCTAGGCCTCATCAGCACCGGCCTACCGGTGGACGGTGGCCCCGATGGTCGGGGCCTATTGATTTATTTCAGGTAACCTTGTCGCTTCAATTGAAGCTTCAAGACGTCAACCGTTTTCGCGTCAACGCAATGACCACACGCGCCGTCCTCGCACGGCTTCCAAACTCCGTTTTCGTCGCAGTGCTGTTCATGCTGTTGGAGTTCTTCCTCCCACTCCTTGGGGATTTCGAGAACGATGGGCTTGAGGGTCGTCGTGGTGTTCATGGGTTTCTCCTAGTCGATTGCATCGACACGGTTATATTAGGGCACGGTTACCGAGAGTGCCAGCATTTCTCAAAAAAATGTTGCTGTTTTTTCAGCCGAACGTTGCACTCCACCAAACCTCGAAGCAATCGGACCCACAGAACCAGCGCCTGCGGTGGTACGGCCTCGATCCCTCCGCCGCCCAGTCCAAGACCCGGTACAAGCCGGAGCCGCAGGAGCGGCATCGCTGGTGCGTGTCTTCGATGGCGGCTAGCCGAGCAACGTCCTCAACCGCTGTCTCGGCTTGACGCTTCAGCCGATCGGCTGAGTTGCACCGCAAGCAAACGCGCCCGTGGTACCGACGATTGACCCCGCATCGATCGCACAGGCTCATACGGCTCCTAGCGAGCGCCGCATTGAGCTGACCGCGAAAGCGTAAGCTGTAGCATCGACCGCGTCATCGTGGTGCCCAACCGGGAATGATAGGAGCTCGTCCTCGTACCAGCTCGGCAAGCCGGGAGCGTGTACGACGAGTCCTTGCTCGTACCGGACTTCCATCGATGCGAACCGGGTCACTTTGTCTTTATCCGGACGTATACCGCGCACTGGGAGCCGCGTGGTCCGGAGAAGCTCCTGCACCACGGCTACCTGATACTGGACTTGTTCGATACCGATCAGCGTCGGTTGCCACTTCGCGGCCATGTCGCGAATGAACCTTAGAACGCCGTCGAAAGGTGCACGAATCCGCGCGGCGTCGCGGACGTAGATGGTGCCATCCTCGCCACGGGACATGACGACGGCCGCGGTCCAGTCGGCCTCGGACTTGGTCGATATGGCAAGGTCGACGCCCATTGTACAGGTCAAGCCGTCCGGCACTTCGCCGTGCCGCAACCATTCACGGCGTATGCGAGCACCAGCGGCATCGACGAATTCAGCTAAGTACTCCTGCCGGTACGCTATCGACGGAAGGCTCGCCGCGGCGGCGGCTACCTCGTTGGGGTCGATCCAAGGATTCGCTGTAGTCGGCATCTGCCAGCGCGCCCAGAGCGGGTCGTCTGCGGCAAGCTCATGTAGCACGGAGAAGTAGTTGCGTCCCTTGGGCGTGCTTAGGAAAAACGCGTCTCCGCGGTAGTCCGTCAGGGTCGGCCTGATCGCCTCAGTCCATGCTTGTTCGAGGTGCCGCGCCATTGCGGCTTCGTCGATGATGACGCGCTTGTACTTCCGCCCACGGGCAACGGTTGCGGGGTCGTCTAGCGTCCAGTAGTCGATCGCTGCTCCGTTGAGCAACTCGATGCGCCGGCTGTGTATCGACCTTGCTATGACAGGCTGGTAGATGCGCTTGTGGTCGTTGTACGCCTCCTCGAGGAGCCGGTAGGTCGGGGCAAACCAACCAACGGGCTTGCACTCGCGGAGCGTCGGATCGGCTATAAGGTTGCCTCCAAGGGTCGTCTTGCCGAAACGTCTGCCGCACGCAAGGACGTTGTACCGTCGTGCCTCTGCGAGTATCTGGCGCTGGGCCGCGTGTGGACGCGGTAGTACGAGCCGGACGTCAGGCATCCGATTCCGGCCACGGGTCTTGAGCGTACTCGACTATCACGCGGACAGCCCCGCCACCGTCTCCGGTTGTCTCGGTACGCTGAGCCCAGTCCGCCTTCCGCTTGCGCTCAAGCCACCACGCCGCGGCCGTCCATGTGGTCGACGCGGCCTTCTGGATGATGGCTACGTTGCGTATCTCGGCATCGGCCTCCGCTTTTTCTACGGCCTCCCGAAAATCGGCATAACGCTCGATCCAGAGCGCCAAAGTAGACTCGGATATTCCGGCGTAAGTGCAACTGGCGCGGCGCGTGTTTCCGGCCCTAAGAGCCTCGCACAGGCGCGATTCCCGCTCGGCGGTACGTTTAGTTGGCCTTGCCATCTTGGGCCTTCCTTGAGTAGATTGCGTCCAACCACTGCTTTGCGACTTCGCTTGCTATCCTTGCCGTCATGACCGGCGGGACTGACATGCCTATAACGTACTTTGGTTCGGCATCGAGGAAGTTGTAGTCGAGCGGGAAGGAGCCACAAAGCATAAGCTCCCGAATACTCAGGAACCGCCTACTTTGAGCGCTTATTAGGTTGCTTCCATTTGTTGCGCATATTGTGTTGCAGACTGCTGAGTCAGCAACAATGCAAGACGTGAAACCTATATTTTTGCCTTTTGTTCGCATGTTTATGTCGGCGTAGTCCTTGTCGGTACTTTTCATTTTTGCTAGCATTTGTATGTCGTGATTGCTAGGCTTTTTATATTGACCGTCTCCTTCCCTGCGAACTTCCCCAAAATAAACCGGCTTGCTATTAAACTCAAGGGCAATGTCATTGACCCCAAGTGTTTTTAGCCGGGCTAAGAAAAAGACCCTCTGCCTCTTCTGTGGAACGCCCATAGATGCGGAATTTAGAAGAAACACTTGGCAAGCGTATCCTGCCTTGCTAAATTCTTGGCATATCTCTTTCACATAACCTTTTGCATTCCCTTTCAGCATGCCGGAAACATTTTCAGCTATCACAACCTTTGGTTTTAGTTTGGACGCTAGCGCAATGAACTCAAAAAACAGGTCGTCAAGACGCTGTTTTACTTGGCCTTCCCTAAACTTTTTCTCAATCCCCCATCCTTTCTCCCTACTTCCGGCCGTACTAAATGATGAGCACGGAGGTGACCCGTCAAGTACGTCAAGGTTGTATAGAGCTTGAGGGATATCCGTCCGGTTTCTAAAGTCACGTATATCTTCAACGTACATCAAGCTAGGATGATGGTTTTCTTGGTATAGGCGTGCCATCTGTGGGTCTATCTCGCAACATCCGAGCACGTCGTAACCTGCGAGCTTGTAGCCCATAGTCGATCCGCCACCACAGGCGAAAGTGCTGAACACCTTGTAGCCATTCTTGGTTTCCGAGTATCCATCAACCAAGTTCCACTCATACGGGTAGCTCATTGCTCGAACTCAAATCCACACCGCGGGCACTTGAGCGCGTCTTCGCCAAGCAAGTCTTCAGCGTTCACTTCCTTGTTGACAGGTGAATAATCGTTGTTCATTCCAGACAGCCGTCCAATCAGGTCATCAAGGTCGTCGCCATCGAATCCAGTACCAAGTAGACCGGAAGGTGTCGTAGACAGTTCCGATAGCAACTCGGCAAGTTGGGCCTCGTTGTCAATGCCGAGACGCGTTGTCCGGTTATCGGCTACCAGTATCCGGACTTCTTCGTCCTTATCCACATCGACCCAAGCAACCGGAACCTTCTCGAACCCTAGCTGTTTTGCGACCGCATAACGATGGTTTCCTGCTAGGATATGCCCGGTCCGTTTGTTGGCGACAATCACGCCGTAAAAGCCGTTGGTCTTTACCGATTCCTGTATCGCCCCGAAGTCTCCCTGATTGACATTCCGCGGGTGAATCTTGAGCGCACCGAGCGGCGCGTCCTCTATCGCATGGTTGATGTTTTTTGGCATGATCACAACTCCAAGGCCATTGGTAATGGCGCGGCTTTCTTACGGCTAAAGTTCTCGAGGAGCGCAAACGATTCCGTCGAGAAGGCGGCTAGACTATCGTCTCGGTCTATTGGCAGTCCGAGGCACTTGGCCTCGGACTCGGAGTATACAACCCGGGCGAACTTGAGACCGTACTGCTCGATTAGCGCATCGTGCTTGCCACCGTATGACGCCGTTATATTGACGTTCGCTGGTATATGATTCTGGCGCGCAACCCAAAACGGGAGGCTCTTTGTGAAAAGCCAGAAACGCACTCCCGGGTTCCGCCGGCACACGGTCATCCAGCCGTCGAAATAAGCCTGCGAGAACATATCCCCGGCGGCGTGAATCCGAACGAGCTTTGCATCCTGAGGCAGAAGGGAACATACAACGTCCGCTACTTCCTGCTCGTCCAGCCCGAACACAGCGTCCCTGTTCGCCCACGACTTATCCCGTACCGCCGGGAACCTCTCCGTTACCGCCGAGTAGCAACGGAATTCGTTCTCCTTGCCAAGCTTGACTCGACCGGTTGTGCGGTCCGCGTATGCAAGGCACTTGAGCGCTCCCGGGCAGGTATATCCGGACGGCAGGTTCCACGTCCAGATATCCCGCGAGAACAGGTATTTGTTAGCGCGAGCGAACCCGGGCTTTGCCATTCGTCGACTCCAGTCGTAGTTCCAACGCGTGTGCGATCCATCGCCAGCTGTCTGGGCAGGTACGTGCGATCTCCGCTATTCCGTCTCGTACAAGCGCCACCGGGACAGCACCGGCGGGTATCGATATCGGAGGCCTATCCGATCGCGTTGTCAGCCGTCGCCCTATCCATGGACGGTTTTGGCAAGCGTCCCTATGTGGTTCCTGAGCCAGTAGCAACACGACCGCGTTTTCTCCGTGGACGAGACCAAGGTTTCGATATTGCCACCGTATCCACGCATCCCGAGAGGAGTAGTCGAGTCGGCTCCGCTTAAGGTCGTCCGACATGATTTCGGCGGTATACCTGCGATGATACAGGCTCCGGTACTTAGCGATACGTGGGTAGACTGCCCGCTTGTATTCGCGTCCCTGTCTCCGCTTGCAATGTCGGCAAACGTGGTCGGTTGTCCAGCCTTTTCTGGTGCTTCGCCTGACAACGCGGAAAACGTCGATAGGATAGACGGTGCCGCATGAGCGGCACCGTCTTGGCGACGTCTGGTCAACCGGCACTTGAGGCCTTGACCCCGTTTCGCCAGTGCCGGAGCATCATCGCCGCGGCAGATTGACTCCCGGTCGCACGCTCCTTGATCTCGGCGCGCCGGGCTTTAAGTTTTGCGTTCTCAGCCCGTAGTCCAACCTTCCGTTCCCTGTCTCGGTTGATGGAGTCAATAGTGGCGTGAGCTTTGCCTTCCGACAGATGCAGGAGGCAGTTCATGAGCACTTTGTCGTAGCCGTCGTCTCCGAGCGACGGGAACCGATTGACCCACGACGGAATGGTATCCGGCATGGTTGCCTCGGGAAGCCCAAGGAGCCCGTCAGAAGCCTTGGCGGCTAGTTCCTTGTATTGATCGGGCGCCTCGATGATTCGGCGTTGTTCCGCGGTTTCTCCGGTCAGCTCGGTCGACGTTTCGATCAAACCCAAGCGAGCGGCTTCCTCGTCAACTTCGTGAAACTTCGGGCGGAACTTTCGATCCCTGATCCAGAGCAAAAGGTTTCCCGCTCCGTTGACCCAGTAGAGAGGCGATTCCCCGGGAACGTACCCGGGTTCGTAATGCGCGATCCTGAGCCCAGTCCGTCCCATCCGCTTAAGGCGGAACATGAACGTCTTGACCATGTCCATGTCGAGCTCGTCGAGCGGAGCTCCGGGGTGCCGGGCAAGCTCCGCCACCAAACGCTGGCGGTACTCGTCGTATGCCGCCTTGATCCACACGATTTCTTCTCTGTTCACTTCCCGATCCTCCTGTTCGCCCTAGTGTACTCCGCAATCCGGCGCTCCTCCTCCCGGTCCGCGTCTGCGAAATACCGGGTCGAGTACTCGGACGCTTCGCGTGCTCGACGCTCGGGAGCTGACTCGGCGCGTTGCCCTTGGACACGCAGAGTATATCTACTACCAAGGGTATCTCTTACTAGTGGTTCTACTGATGGTTCCCCTGATGGTTCTGTGTACCGTTTTTGGTACTGTTTCGAGTCCGTTTTTGGTACAGCTTGGAGTCCGTTTTCGGTACTGTTCCGTTTTCGGTACTGCTCCGTTTTTGGGACCGTTTCCTCAGGTATCCCTAGTATCCAAACCTTGATTCCTCCGGTGGCTCCGACTCGACGTCCCGTGTCCTGTATTAGCCCGGATTCGGCAAGGTCGCGGAGCACCGAAAGCACCGTCTTGCGGTTAAGCTCCGTGTCCCGGGATAGTGTTTCAATCGATGGATATGCCTCGCCTGATTCGCCCGCGTAATTAGCGAGCGCCATCAAAACGGACTTCCGGGAGGACGACCCCGTGGTCGTCCTCCTTGCCCAGTTAATCGCTTGGATGCTCATACCTTAGTTTTCCGCGAAGGGATCGACGATCTCCTCGTCCTCATCGGAACCCGCAACCTCGGCGTCTGATTCTTGGAGCATGATCTCTACCGCGGCGTACCAGCAAGCCGGGTCCTCGGAATCGAACGGCTTGTCGTCCAGAGCAAGAAGCGTCCGCGCCGCATCGACCATTCTGCTTTTGGACGGCTTGCCGGCATCCGTCGTAACGGACAACCCATTCTCGCTAGCAGCTACCGCGAAGTCCTGCATGGCAATCCTAAGCACACGGGCTTTTACCTTCAAGTCGCCTTCCTGTTCCTCGTCGTGATGCGGGCGCGGAGCCTCTATCGCAGGAATGGCATTTTGAGGCACTTCTACGGCCCGTACACTGGCGATAGGTGCCCTTTGGGATATCGGCTCCATATTGGACGCTTCCTCGGGCGTGTAGAGGCCATTTGTCGCACCCGGCAAAACGGACCGGACGCCTTCGCTAACGCATCGAGCGTGGAGCATCTGACGCGGGTACTGAGCCCAGACGTCTTTCCCGGTAAGTTTCGCGGCGCGGGCTTGCTCAATCGTCCAGCGGACCGTAACGGTACCACCAAGCGGATGCGAAAACGTGGCCTCGGCCGCGGTATCGTCCCTCTGAGCCCACTCGACCCGACCTCCAAGCCGGACGAATTCTCCGAGCATTGCATCCGCTCGCATAACCGGGCGTCCCTGCACAACGTGGTACCGCTCGATGGCGGTCATAGGGTCGAGCCCTTTGCTCCGGCACAAAAGCATCATCGCGGCCGCGGCTTCGCGAGTCTTGAACATCGGAAATAGACCGCTCTTGACCACCACGTCCGCCATTTGCATGACGTCCGCGACGGATGTCGTCGCCACCAGTTCGCTCATCTTTGTTCTCCTACCGATCGGATATCGGTGGTATAGTGTAACACATAATGGCCAGAAATAGTACACTTGACCGCGACCGGGAACAGCCCGTTTTTTCCGTTCGCCTCAGCCTCGACGAACGGGCAAAGCTTGATGAGGTACGGTCAGCTACCGGCAAGTCTCGCAACCAGATAATCGCGGAGGCACTGGTCCTCTACCGCCAGACTGTACTGGGCAAACCATGAGACGGTCGACACCGCGCTCGCGGATCGACGCATCCGAGTATGCCGATCGGATAATACTAATCGCCGAAGCAATAGCCACGGCCAACGGCTGGACGCGTAAACCGTTTCCGCTATTTCTCAAGCTGGTCACGGACGTTGCGGACTGCACTTGCGTCTCGGCCAAACCGCTCCTCGACATCAAGGATGGCGGCAAGCGAGTCCCTGACGCTCCGGACGATGACAATGGAGCCCTCGGCCATCAGCACTTTCTGCTCTGGCCGAATCGCCCCGCCGGGCCGTTTGACCTCGAGCCCTAGCCAGAGCGTCCCCCACGCTTTAGCCGTGATCATCAGGTCCGGAGCCCCGGGAGTGTTGCCCTGCCATCCGATGGCGGGCGTCCTAGCACCGCACTTGCGGCACGGAACCATTCGGCGGCTCCTGCCAATCTCTATGACGGTGTAGCCAAACATCCTCAGGATGTTGACAATCGACTGCTGTATTGCCGACTCAGGCTCGCTAGACATTAGAGGTTCCCCATGCACAGACGGACAATGTATGAGGCCGATACCGACCGTGCCGTCCAGACAATCGTACAACGATTCCTCCAGTTCGAGTCTTCGGTCGCGATCCCGGGTTCCGTGGTATCCCAGACGCCTCCGCGGTCTCAGGTCGATTTCTGCTGGCACGTCGGGCCGCGGCTGATACACGTTGCGGAGCTCAAGCGGAGGAACTGCCGCCACGACCACTGGCCAGACTATATGATTAGCCTGAGCAAGGTCGAAGCAGTTATGCAGTACGTGGAGCTAGGATGGATTCTCGTTCTCTACACGGACGGGCTATATCGTATCCCTATCCGGCGCGGCATGAACGTGGAGCAACGGCACGGAGGCAGGACGACTCAGGTACGGGACCAATGGGACCAGCGGGGAGAACCGTGCGCCATTTTCCCGATATCCAACCTTATGCCGTTTCGCGGCTGGTCGAAAGACTGGGAGGAAAAGATAGCCGAAGCAGTCGGCAAACACAAACGCCCTGCCGGGTAACCAGCAGGGCGTCGGGGTAGGAGAACCGATCTATGCTACCGGTTCGACGTCTTGTTCCGCAAGGCGAACGGCGAACCAGATAAACCTAGCGTCGGCCTCAGAAGTCGAGGCGTAAGGATTCCGAACAATCCTCAAAAACGCCACCATCGCCCGGCTCGACACGTCCACCGGCAGGTTCGCCATGTCCCCTACCGTCACGTTCGCGAGCACACGCTCGACGACGGACGGAATCATCGGCCCGATCTCGGGCTCGGGAGAATTCCCTTGCAATTTCTCGCTTCCATATGGCGTGAAATTCCGCTTCGTCCTCATCCGTCCAATCAGGCGGAGGAGCGCATCGCCTGTAGCGCTCGTAGCGTTGTGAAGCCGTATCCAAGCCGTCATAGTATCTCCTCCGTCTCGCGGTCGATCCGGTCTTGATACCGGCATACGACGTCGATCAACCAACCAAACAGCAGGACCATGCTGGCGCCCATGATGAGCGCCAGCACGACGACGATGATCATTGCGTGTACCTCCACGATGCGTAATAGTCGAGGTCGCGGTAATGGGACGGATCTGCGTTGGCGTAGTGCCGTGTCTCGGTCATTATGTCGGAGAATCCGAACAGCGTGTCCGTGCGGAACGGCCCGAGGATGAACATCGCATTTGGTTGGCCTTGTCGACCAAGATTCCACCACTCGTTGGTTTCGTCGTTGACGTGCAAGGTGGTCTGGCGACCGTCGCGCTCGACGACGCATTCCTCCGTGTTTTCGATGTGGATGACCTTCCACAGACGGTTTCCATCTTCGCGGAGCTCGATCGCCATCGCGTTGAGCTCTGGGCGGACCCAGTAGCCGTAGGGCTGTGGAGGATGGATGATTGTCTTGGCTTCCCAATGCCGCTCCTCGTCCTCCTGCCAGCGGTAGTCCTCCATCAGATCGTCGAAGTCGGTCATTGGCTCATACCTCCCTCGGCGCGGATGATCGCGGCGCGTTGCTCGGCCTCGATGTCGCGCCGCGCCCAGAACCCGTCGGCGAACCACCAGCCCATCGCTACCACCAGAACTGCAATAGCAACCTTGACGATCGGGTGTTCGTCGTTCGGCCGTTGTATCATGGTACGATTGCTCATCTCTGTTCTCCTCCAAGGCCTGCCGGGTATCCCGGCAGGCCTTCTTTCTATCTATGCGTTCTTCCGGATGCGCTCGAGCGGCCCAACCACTGCATCGCGTCCGTCGATTATATAGACTTCCATCATCGAGTAGACGTCGTTCGGGGATACCTCGGGGCTCGAGGCGATATTGATGATACGGAACCACACTTCGTGGTCCTTGAATCCGTTCTCAATCGCATAGAGCGCGTCATCGATCAGCTCGCGGAGCTTGTCCGCGCCTTGGTTCGCGGCCGATATGGCCCAGTTCGTCGTCTTCATCTCTGTTCTCCTCCGGTTTCGGCCTCGCTAGGCCTCATCAGTACGGCTCGTTGCCGTAGACCGGCCCGGTTTCCCGGGCTCCTCCTATGCCTTCCGAACGCAGGACGTCACCGTGTACGAGGACGTACCCATGATTCCTCGGTAGGTCTTGCCTACCTTCAGCTCGACCGTGGTCTCGTCGAGGATTTCGATTCCCTCGAGCACTCCGGAAACGAACCGCTTGCCTACGATGTAGCGAACACTTTCCATACCGTCCTCCTTCTTCCCGTCAGGAAATAGCTTCGATCTTGACGCCAGCGCGTTCAACGCGATTGTGGTCGGCGCGGCTCCAGCTCAGCGTCGTTATCTTGCCAAATCGCTCGACAGCCGATTCATCTCCGATCCACTGCTTCGCGTCTGCTTCCCAGCGGAACCCAGCATCCTTGATGATGTCGCGAATCGAGTAGGTGTTTCCGGTGATGGTGTACATTCTGGTTCTCCTCGTCAGCGGTCTGACAGGGATAGTGTAACACACTACGGGAAGGTTGCCATATATTTGGTTACATTTTTTCGCGTATTTTTCGGAGCGCCGAGTCAAGCCGGGAATGGATCGCTTGACGGCTGTACCCATACGTCATCGCAATGGCCTGCAACGTCTCCGGCTTGCGTCCATCCAGCCCGTAGTGACGGACCAGCATAGACCGGGTATCGAGGTCGATAGACAGGATCGCATCGTACAACTCGTCGTACCGGTGCTCGTCCTCGAAACGCTCGTCTGCCCCACCGGTAACAGCGGTTAGCACGGACAGGTCGAGCGGATCGTCAAGGCTACGCGGTGCCATAGCCATTGTTCGCCGTGCAATACCGATCGTGTCACGGTCAAGCCCCGTACGATCCTCAAGCTCCTCCGGTGTTGGATGTCTGCCGAGCTCTAGGCAAAGATGCGCCCACGCCTTGCGGACCCGGTGTGCCTTATAGACCATGTGTTCTGCCACCCGTATCGTGTCCTGATACGAGGCGGCATACCGGCGCGCTCGTTGTCGGGCCCAGTGCAAAGCATACGTTGAAAACCTGAGTCCGCGGTCTGGGTCGAACGTTTCGACAGCCCGGCAGAGTCCCCCGAGAGCGGCGGCCACGGCATCGTCCCTGTGCTCATCCCGGGCATACGTTGCCGCGGCATTATGGGCGAGCCCGAGGTTGCGCCAGATAAGCAGGTCGCGACACGTCTCGGCCTCGATCCCAGCCCGGTAGCCTCTGGCTAGGATCAGTTCCTCCGCGTGCGTCAGCAGTCGATCCGGCTGGGACTTTATTTTCCGGATAGCGACCCGCACGGACGCCGCGGTCAGGACCACGGCCTACCAGTTGATGCGAGCAAACCCGCCAAGCTTGCCAAGCTCGCTCCACGTCCGGAGCTTGCGATAGACGCCATCGCCTTCCCGGTTGACTCCATCCGGATCGTCCGGTCCCGTATTGCCTTCCACTGTGACGACGCCCCAGCTTTTCCCAGACTCCACGACGATCCCAATATGCGCGATTCGTTGTTTGGCTGAGAACCAAAATAGCGCGAGATCGCCAACCCGGGGAACCACCGTACCAGCCTCGGCGGTCGAGACCGGAATCCAGTAGCCGTTTTGCTTTGCCCAGTTGGCGTAGTCCGGCGTCCATCCCGAGTCGGGGAAGGATGCCGGAACGGTCGTCCCCAGCGCCGCGGCGGCCCGCTCAAGACGATACCGGACGAACGCGGCGCACCACGGCGAGCCGGGAGGTATACCCACGGCGAGCTGGTACGTTTCCACCCAGCGACCACGGTTCTCGCCTTCTTCAATTACGCCGACATTGAGTAGCGCATCCGCCGCGGCCTTGAGCGCTATAGGCCGGTTGCTTGCCATTATGTTCCCCTAGTTGTATGTGGTGCCATCGTTGGATCGTCTGGTCACGATCCCACCGCTTGTCGAATAGAGGAGTACAACGTATCCCTCGCGCCATTCCGCGTGGATCGACGAGTCGGAGACGCCGGATGCCACCACGGTTGTCTCCGCGATGAGCTCGTTGCCCTGCGGATCGAGCACCCGCGTCTTGATCGAGCTAGTCCCAGAAACATATGCGAAATGGTACTCGACGCCGCTCGGGCTGACACAGAACGTTGGCCGTGTCCCGGAGGTAAATATAGTAGTCGGCACAGTCGAACTCCTCCCCTCGTCGAGCGTGGTCAGCCGCTTGATCGCTCCGCTCAACTCGTATGTTACAACCAGCGCCGTCGTATCATTGGTCGTCGTGTAGTTGATCCAAGCGCGGGTCGTCGCAAGACCCGTATCCAGATCATCCCATGCCTGCGCCACCGGATACGCGGAGTAGCCGAGCCAGAGCGTACCCGTTTGGATATACCCACGCGTCAACCGGAGCGACGGGGACAAAGCCAAAACAATCCCGTCGCCCGCGCTGGTGACCGGCTTTGCGCGGAAGTGCGCCCGCTTCCGCGGTCGTCCCGGGTACGTACCGGTGTTCCCAGTGTCGAAGCGGAGCGTGATATCCCCACCGTTCCCTCGACCATACGATAGTTCGGTCTGAGCGTATCCGTTCGATGCGCTGGTACCGGTACCGCGGGAGGATGCCGCCTGCTCGAGCGTCAGTGTCGAGCCGCTCGATGACAGGCCGGCCGTCGTCAACGCGAGGCCGACGCCCTGATGCCGCATTATCTTCGCCAGCTTGAGGTAGAGCGTCCCGGTCGTCGCGCCCGCATCGTGAAAGAAGATGTCGCCAACGTTCCCGGGACACTGGGTGAGCCGCGTGAATCCACCTTGCCACGGGAGCGTCAAGGCTCCGCCCGCGTTGGTCCGTTGCTCGGCATCGATCCCGCTCGCCCAGTATCCCGGCGTCGCACCGGCGGGCGGTACCCAGTAGTAACCGCCTCCGAGGATGCCGTGCATCTCCCGCTCCCGGTTGTACCAAGCCGCGGTGCCGGTGCCGGATACGGGAGCCACTATGGTGGCGCTCCATCCGGGACAAAGCTTCGCGGCGTTGATCCTTCCGGCAAGCCATTCGATGGTCTGCTCGTACAAGTTATGGGTAATGATCCCGGTCGAACCCGCGATGGTCTTGTCCCATTGGGTGTCCGACCATTCCGCGGCGATCAGACGTCCCTCGAGGTCGACTTCGTAGCTTTGGCGGACGTAGTGGTACGTGGTCGTGTTCGACGCCGATACCACCGTGTCCGGTCTTTGCTGCACCCACCGGTTGTACGTCGGGAGGTTGGTGGCGAGGATCGTATCCGCCACGGTGCGCTTGCCTTTGATGCTGGTGACCGTGAACGTGCGGCTGGTCCCAACCTCGATCCGGATAGACGTTGCCGATAGGACGCCCGTGTAGGGTCCGTTACCCGCCCGAGGATACGAGTCCTCTGTGCCGCCGTCTGCCGTCCAGTCCTGAGCGTATGGGTACGTCGTGTCGTTGGCATCCGTCGATGCCGTCTCGCTCGTCGGTGAGCAGAGGTCGATCTCCCACGTCGCGCTGTTGCCCGATCCCGGCGCGGTGAGGCTGGACCCGTTCCTGTCCTTGGTCCATTCCTTCGAGCCGATCTTGATGGTGACGGCCGCGCCGGCCGATGCGCCACCGGTCTCCGCGATGATGACCTCCAGATACCGCCAGCCCATGAGCCCTTGCCACGGAGACCATGTCCGCTCGATGCCGTAGGTGAGCGCCGAATCCGACCCGGTCAGATTGCTCGATGTACCCGGTGTCTCAATCGACAGAGCGCCGATCTTCTTATCCTTAAACAAGAATCCAGCATCGCCCGTCGGCTCGTCGTATGCCTCCATCGAGCTGGTCTTTAGGTCAAGCTGGATTGGGCCAAAATCATTTGGGTAATCGTAAGTGTCCGAATCCTCGGTCGTGCCGTTGCCGACGACCGATGTCGAGCTATCCTCATCCCGGTACGTCCTTACTTCGGAGTAGGACCCGCTCGTGAGCGCCGTATCGACCGTGGTCAAGGCCCTCTCGTACCGGAGCGTCATGGTCTCGGGATATGCGTCCTCCATCGCCCGAAGCGCCGCACCAAGGTTGTACGTTAGAGGCACGGCCAAGTTTCGCGATGCGTTCGCTGTCCCCGTATCGCCAATGGCATTGGTGAGGCACTTCGCAACCGCCTTCACGCCGTTTGTGTTGTTGGCGTAGGCGTCGCCATGCGATCCGGAGCTGCTGATCTCGGTCGCAATTGTGGCTCCGCGCCATGTACCGGTAGTCTCTCCAGTGATCGTGAGCGTCGTGTCGTCGTAGAGCTGTGTAGAGATCGCCGAAGCGCTGGAGCTGATGATGTCCGGCCATCCGATCTCCGTCGAGCTGGAGAAGGTGCCGGACCGCGTGGCGGACGCGGCGCCGCAGGAAGCCGAAATAGACCAGTTTCCTCCGTTCTTCCGCCGGTAGTACACCCGGTAGGTGTAGCCCGTTGGAGGGTCCGGCATATAACCACCGGCGCCAGTGCCGCTCGGGATCGTCGGCTTGGTGACATCGAGGCAAAGCTCGGCATCGATCGAGATCGACCATGTCCCGGTTCCGCTCACGTCCGGTTGAATCTTGCTGGTGGCGGTGAACGTGGTTCCGTCGCTGCTGGTGCTCGAGTTGCCCAGCGGGTCGGTTACCGAAACGGTAAACCCTACCTTGTAGGTGTAGGCTCCCGGCGTGGTCCCGGTATTGTTCGTCCATGACGACCACGTCAGGCTTCCGCCACCGGTAACCGATACCGATCCGCTGGTGCTTCCCGAATGCTGCGGGTCCTCTGGCGGTTGCACGTTGTCGCCGTAGAACGTTGCCACCGTCCTGCCGGAGATGTTCCCCGACCCGGTTAGCGTCTCGTCCCGCAGGACAACGGTCGCCACTTACGCGCCGATGAAGCCGGAGGCGGACACGATCACGTTCGACCCTGTCGTGACGTTCGCGGCATTAAGCGCGGTGTTCGCCGTGAGCCGGAGCGGGCTTGGAAGCGTAATGCTGGTTTGGCCGCCAGTCGCCGTCACATACGCCGAATAGATCGTCGTCGCGCCATCTTTGATATTGACCTGCGTCGCGACCGTGGCGTGGCTGTTGAAGATTTGGATATGGGTGACGTAGATTCGGATACCTGCACCCTGAGCCGCGATCACCGCCGTATCGGACGTGCCGGTAATGGCCGCGGAGACGCCGCGAACCAGCGCCTCTGGGATGGTGTTCGCTACTACAAGACGACCTTGCAAGTCGAACAGCGCGTTCACCCGATCGCCGGAGGCCACCGCGGTCGGGTTCGCGGACAATGCCTTGCCACCAACCTTCACCGGGTTGCCGGAGTCCACCGCGTCGTTGGCGACATCGCCGCCCAGCGTCCCAGAGAGGGTCGCAACCGGCACGAACGGGTCCCCGATAGCACCCGTGCCAGACGAGCTCATATAGATCGTCGTGCCGTTCGCGTCTTTGACCTGATAATTCGCCATGATCTTGTTACCTTACCGCGGGAATCCAAACATCCCGCTATTGTTCGCATCACTCCCCACTAGGGATTGTGTCCTTAGCTTGATAGCTTTGTACCGGACATTGCGGGTCCGAAACCGCGACCCGTCGCCCTCGTCGACGAACGTGATACTGGGGATCGCCACGATCTGGTAGTCGCCCTTTGTGGTCGTGCCGTCCGGTTGCATGATGCGGACGATGTCCCCAAGCCAGAGCTGAACATCCGTTGTTGAGTCCACAAGTAGATCAGATTCCCACTCGACTACCGTCCGCCCGGGCATCAACCGTCCAGCCATTTGGAGCGCAATGTAACCGACCGCCGGGAGCGAATGTATTGCCGGGTCTTGGTACAGAAACGGCTCCGTGGTTCCAAGCCAGTTCTCAGGCCTTGCGGATGGCGCGAGGCTAGGGTCTTGCGATGCGTCATCGTTCATGGTCGCCCAGAGCAACTCACCAGTATGAGGGTCTTGCCCAAGCACCTGTACCTGATTCGCTTCCGGTCGCTCGTACACCTCGGTCAACCGCCGTATGACACGCTTTGGCCTCAGCGCCTCAGCCACGCCGGCCGTGGTGGCCGTGGAGATCGATTGGTAGAGGGTCACCTTCGGAATAACCGATACCGTAGCTGGATCGCGCCAGCGGAAGACATAAGTTTCGGCGAATGAGCCAATAGGAGGACCGAAGCCGCGAATCCAGAGCGGAGCGTACTCCTGATGCAGCTTGTCAATCCATTTGCCGATCGTGTCGCCACGGTCCGGGAGCAGGCTCCATTTGTCGAGCGAAGCATCGATCGTGGTCGCCGCGGGAGTAAAGTCCGAATCATAGTCGACCTGCGTGGTGCAGTCAAATCCACCCTCGCACAGCAGGTCCTCGAGGATATACGCAATCGGAGTGTTGTCGTATGCGATCACGTCGCGGAACCAGATGCGATCAAGAAGGCCCATGTAGTCCTGACCGCGGAACGTCAGTAGCGCCCAGTCCGAGTTTGCTGAATCGTCCCGCTCGAAATACTCGATATCGGGCGCATCGAACTGGCCGCGGACCAAGTCCTGCTCGGTCGTGCCATTGGACAACCTGATCGCGAATGCCCGATTCGCGATGATATGAGGGCGGTTCACTCCAGCATCGGTGAGCATCTTTTTACGGGCGGTCATCGTGACTTGTACGCGGCCGTCCTCACCTACCGAACATTCGAGGCTCTCCACCTTGGTCGTAATGTCGACGTTTGTATTGCTGGTATTGACCGAGCTGGTTTCGCTATAGGCGTCCGCAAAATAGACGCCGATGCCGTCGAATGCCGTCGATGCGCTCATGGCAACCTTGAGCCGGACCTGATCCTGCGTCCCGTTGAGCGTCAATGCCGAGCCGTCGGCATTTACCAGCGTGATCGTCCGCGATCCGGACGTACCGAGCCCCATCGTGTGGTAGCCCAGATCGTTGACGCTATATGACCATCCGCTCGGCAGTGCAAACCGCGTCCGCGTCACCGGCCCATATAGATTGCCGCTGGTCTTGAAACGTACCTGATACAGCTGGACGACAGCCTTGCCGTTTGAAGCGTAGAAGTAGATCGGAGCCGAAGGCGTGATCACTTGGAAGGACGGTCCGGATCCATCCGGAGGCGCGAGGTCCTTGAAGGTATGGCAGATCGCGGACCCGTTGGCGTCGATGATGAGCAGGTCCCGATACCGGCAAGGTACAAGCGTCATCGCATGGAACTGCCCTCGGGACGAGCTGGTATTGTAGGCGGTCCGCTTGGTATCTTTGGCATCCGCGCCGGGGGCGTACTGGCCGACTTGCGTACCGCTCTTCCAGACGCGGTACTGACCGGATGCAAGGAGCTGCACCTTTACTTCTTGCGCGGTTCCGTAACCCCAGCCGCCTTCGAGCACGACGCGGTCGGACGATCCCTTGACGCCGTCGACATAGGCTCCGATATAGATCGGCTGATTCGGCGCCGCGCTGTTGCGGCTCTGCACCACCTCGTTGACGCCGAGGGATTCGTGCCAGTAATCGTATTGCCCGCGGACCTGATTCGTTACCCACTTGGCCGGCGTTGGGAACGATAGGTTGCTCGCCGGGAACCGCTCGTAATCGCCGGTGAACGTGGTTTCAAACTCCGGCGTGAGCGATAGCGGCATGAGCATCGCGGTGTTCGTGACCGCGTCGAAAAATATCGTGGAGTCGCTTGCCGCCTTGTCCCAGCAGGTCCCATCCGCCGCGATCACGATGCGCCCGATATCGGGCCTTGGGTTGGCGGTGTCGATGTAAACCTTGAGCGGCCAGTCGGTTGCCATATCAGCCTCGCGGGATGGCGTAGCCGCCGGATCGCCTTATCTCGTCCATGATGGTGCGCCGAATGTGACGCTCGATGTAGTTGCCTCCGGAGATGGAGTTGCTCGATACACCGTAACCACTCCCGGCGCTCATGTTCGCGGCCCGTATCTCGGATGCCGT
>Ga0208783_10000429_pt1 | contig 26094 bp, 23 predicted proteins | sample DEB19_08_DNA_2_FD_184529 | JGI IMG/M metagenome (GOLD analysis project Ga0208783, IMG submission 184529) | Aqueous microbial communities from the Delaware River and Bay under freshwater to marine salinity gradient to study organic matter... | ecosystem: Environmental > Aquatic > Marine >...
AACCCTCGAAGCCATCGTCACGGATAAAAAAGCCAATCAACTCGCCCGCATCCACGCCATCTGGGGCCTCGGCCAAGGTCTGCGCTTTCAAACCCTTTGGGGGAAGCCCATGGGGCCGCTCGCCCCAAAGCTTGAAGCTGCTACATTGACAAAACTCCTCACCGACTCCGATCCCGAGATCCTCACCCAAACCGCCAAAACCCTAGGCGACGGCACCACCAGTGATCCCGCGCTCATTTCACTCCTCACGCATCCCGCATCCCGTGTCCGCTTCCATGTTGCCATCGCCCTCGGCAAACTCAAAGACCCTGCTGCGACACCGAAGCTACTCCAACTCGCCGCCAAGGAGTCCAACGATCCCTTCATGCGCCACGCTATTGTGACCGGCCTTGCGGGTTGCGCCGATGCGAAGGCACTCGTGAAGGACAAAAGCCTCTGCAGTCTCCTCGCACTTGCCCGGCAGCGTTCGCCGAAAGTCGCCGAGTTTCTCACCCAATTTCCCGACGAAGCCGAACGAGCCATTCACGACGATGACGGCATCCCTCAGGCGCTTCCTGCGCTCACCACGCGACTCTCGCGGCGCGGACTGAACGCTTGTTTGCGCCTCGGCATCGCCGAACCGCTCATCCAGGCCGCTTTGAAGCCCTCCGCACTCCAAAGCGAGGCCCTTGACCTTTTGCTCGTCTTCACGAATCCACCGCGACTCGACCGCATCGACGGCCACGTGCATGAAATCGCCCCGCGCGATGCCAAAGCTTTCGCCGCGCTCGTGCAATCGCGCCTCGACTCGCTGCTCGAGCTCACCGATGGCCAGCTCAAGGTCAAAGCCGTCGAATTGCTCATGCAGCTCCAGCTTCGCGTCGAGCCCGCCGTGCTCCAAAGCATCGTCGCTGATCAAACTGCTCGCGCCAGTCTCCGCGCTGGCGCGTTGAAAATGCTCGCCAGCACTGGTGACTTCGGTCCGTCGCTCGATCTTGCCTTGGATAAAAAATCGCCCGCCGAACTCCGTCACGAAGCCCTCAAGCAGCTCTTCGCCCATCAACCCGAACGCGCCATCACCGCCGCCGCCACCGCTTTAAAGCAGGCTGACACAACCACCAAACAACTTACCCTCTCATTACTTGCGAATTCGAAAGACGACACTGTCATCACTGAGTGGCTTGACCTCCTCGCGCGAAACAAGGCCCCGGCCTCTATCCAGTTGGATATTCTCGAAGCCGCCGCCACACGCGAAAGCCTCAAGCCAAAGCTCGCCGCCCTTCAAACCCAAAACACGGAACTCCTCGAAGGTGGCGACATCACCCGCGGCCGCGACATCGCCATCAATCACCTTGGTGCCAACTGCATCGCCTGCCACACCATCGAAGCCAAAGAAGGCAGCCAGGTTGGTCCCAACTTGAAAACCATCGGATCAATGAAGGACCGCCAATACATCCTCGAAGCGCTGCTCAACCCGCTCGCCACCGTCGCGCCCGGTTATGGGCTCGTCACCCTCACTTTTAAAGACGGCAAAACCCTCTCCGCTGTTGTCGAAAAAGAAGATGCTCAATCCATCCGCCTCAAGTTGCCCGACGGAAAACTTCAATCGGTTCCGCTCCATCAAATCGCCTCTCGCACGCCGCCCCTCAGCGTTATGCCTCCAATGCTCGGCATCCTCACGAAAACGGAGATCCGCGATGTTGTGGCTTATCTGGCGAGTTTGAAGGCAAAGAAGAAGTGAAAAAGAATCCGTTTTTGCTCTTCGCCGCGCAATGCGCTGGAGCTTTCCAAGTCACTGTGCCGATCTAGGGTTGAATATGGACCTGAAACACGAAACATTGTCACCTCATGCACATCTTGCTGCTCAAAGACCAGCTCAAGCTCAAAAACGGGCTTGAAGAGAAGGGCATTGTGGAGGTTTGCATTCAGCGCTTGCAGGCGAAGGTCGACAATGACCATAACAAGAAATTCATCCGCACCCAGAGTGGGAGGCGTCTACGACCTTGGCAGTGAATGAAGATCGCTCCCTCGATTCAACCACAGCTCGACTGGCTGTACACCACGCAGCTTTTTGGCATCAAGCTGGGACTGGACAATATCCATAAATTGTTGGGTGAGCTTGGCTTGCCACGCGCAAACATGAAGTTCATCCATGTGGCCGGCACCAATGGAAAAGGCAGCACCTGTGCCTTTCTTCATTCCATCCTGAAACAAGCAGGTATCAACGCTGGATTGTTTACCTCGCCGCATCTGGTTCACTTTGGTGAGCGGATTCGGGATGCGGAGCGTATGATCTCGCCCGATGAGATCGAGGAAGGCATCGCCCGTCTGCGCGACCGGGTGTGCGGTTGGGATCCGCATCCGACGTTCTTCGAATTGGCCTTCGCTCTTGCGTTGGATTGGTTTGCGCGGCGCGGTCTTGAATGGATTGTGCTGGAAACGGGCCTTGGCGGCCGCTTGGATGCCACGAATGCCATTACGCCCGTTGTCAGCGTCATCACGCCCATTGGCTGGGATCATATGCAAATCCTCGGCGACACGCTCGCGAAAATCGCCTCTGAAAAAGCCGGCATCATCAAGCCTAGCGTGCCCTTCATTACTCAAACGCAGGATCAGGAGGCCTTGGATGTCCTATTGGAAACGGCCCGCAAAAAGACCGCACCCCTTACGCTCGTCACGGAACCCTGTGAGTTACCGCTAGGTCTCTCTGGCCCACATCAACGCTGGAATGCTGCGCTTGCCCTCGCGGCTCTTCGCGCTGCCGGGTTGGATCTACCTCAAGACAGGCTTGAAGCGGGTTTGAAGCTTGTGGAGTGGCCCGCCCGGTTTCAGAGGCTTCGCGCGGATGTGATTCTCGATGGAGCCCATAACTTGGATGCGGCTCGCGTGCTGGCTCAAACTTGGCGTGAGCAGTTTCCGCTTCAAAAAGCCACGATCGTTTTCGGTGCTGTCGCCGGCAAAGACATCTCCGCGGTGCTTCACGAATTGGCTCCGCTGGCTGCAGCGTGGCATTTCACGCACTTCGACTCGCCGCGTGCCATGACCACAGAAGAACTCCAAAACATCCTCGGTGTTTCCGACGTGCCCGTGTTCCATCATTCGAATCTCATCACGGCTCTCGATGCCACGCAAAACGCATCACCACGGCTCATCACAGGTTCGTTGTATCTCGCAGGCGAAGTTCTTGCCGCGTTCAGCCAGCAAGGTGCTGTCTACGAGCGAAGCTGGCAGTAAGGAACATGGCAAAGGGTGCTCCGCAGTCATGGGGCCTGCGATCGCCACGCATTGGCATGCTCCGCCCAAGGGCAACTTCGAGGCTACCTCCAGTTCACCTTTACTTGCTGCTCGCGGCCATTGCGGTCATGGTATTTAACGTATCCGTGCTCCATCCCGAATTCGTGGACGCATTTGGTCACTTTGACATCGTAGCAGCAGTACTCAGCGATCTTGGCTACTTGGCCCTGCTGCCACCATTTGAGAGCATCGAGACCATCGGCGGTCTTCCCTGTGCCAAGAGTGGCAGCAGCGACGGCATCGAGCTTAATGCGGTGGCCGAGGGCTTTTTCGAGATCAACGAGAAGGTCAAAGCTGTGAAGCTGGTCGCGGAAGTCAAAGAGGCTATGACCCATGAGCACTTCGTAGTCGAAGCCGATGTGGTTAAATCCGACTACGAGGTCCGCTCGGCGGAGTTGGTCGATCAGCGCTTGGGCTTCCTCTTCTAAGTAGATGGCGTATTCACCTAGTTGGGTGCTGTACGTGCAAGCTACAGAGATGCCCATCTTATGCTTGTTGCCCCAGCCTCCGACGTCATTGGCCGTGCGTCGTGTTTCGAGGTCGAAATAGACGATGTCGCGTGCCATGCGTCCGAATGTGTTGTTAGATCCAATCAGCCAATTCGATACACGATGCGCGCCTTGTCCATGTCGTAGGGCGACATTTCGAGCTTCACGGCATCACCGATGACGAGGCGGATAAACTTTTTGCGCATTTTGCCGGAGATGTGGGCGAGCACTTCGTGGCCGTTGCGAAGCTTTACTTTGAACATCGTTCCTGCGAGCACGGCGGAGATGACTCCTTCCAGCTCGATGGCTTCCTCTTTCTGCTTCAGCTCGGGTTCCGGCTCCGGACGGCGTGGGGGAGGAGCATTGCGCGGCGGCAGGGAGGTGGGACGCTGCTGATTGCCGCCGACGATGCCACGAGGAGGTCCGCTGCTCGAACGGGCCGGGCCATGGCCACCCACAATGCCGCGCGGCGGCCCGCTGCTGCGTCCAGGAGGACCAGAGCGGGAGTTTTGATTCGAGGGGCCGCGATTCGGTGGGCGATTCTGCATAGGATAAGGTTCGGGAGACTAGGACGGAAATCCTTTCTTGAGGATGTACCCTCAAACGACGATGACAAGGCCGATTTCAGGCCTCACGGGGCTCATTTGGCGAGTTCGATGACTTTGTAACAACGGTGCTCCAAGAGCGAGGGCCGCATGTTTTTGACCTCGGGTCGCTTTAGGTGCGGATGCACATACCAGTATACGGGCAGGACGGGCACTTCGTTGAGCATGAGCGTCTCCGCTTGCTTTAAAATGGCCAAGCGTTTGACGGGATCGCCTTCGAGGAAACTTTGTTGGATGAGCGCATCATAGGGAGGGCTGCTCCATCCGGTGTTGTTGTTGCCATCGCCGGTCTGCCAAAGGGAAAGAAAAGTGGAGGGATCAAGGTAATCGCCCACCCAACCGGATCGGCTGACGTCATAGTTAAGGCTGCGTTGGGACTCAAGGTACACGCCCCAGTCTTGGTTCAACACGCCGGCCGGGATCTGGAGGTGTGTCTTCCACATCGCCTGTACCGCCTCGGCGAGCGTGCGATGTGATTCGCTGGTGTTGATGAGGATTTCAAAGGGCGGGAAGCCTTTGCCATCGGGGTAGCCCGCCTCGGCCAGAAGGCGGCGCGCCTCTGTCGGATCGAACTTCATGATGTCAGGTGTCTGGTAGTCCTTCGCGGTGCCTGGCGGGGTGAGGCCAGTGGCCGGTTTCTGGCCGCCGCGCAGCACGTTTTTCACGATACTTTCCCGGTCAATCGCCAAGGCAAGCGCCTTGCGCACGCGGACATCATTGAAAGGTTTCCTCGTCACGTTGCAGCGGTAGAAATAGACGCTGAGCAGGGGGTCGGCGTGAAACAGCGGTGATTTGTGAGCGATGTAACCGGGGATCTTCGATAGCGGCGCAACCTGCGTGACATGAAGCTGACCATCGAGAAAGGCACGCTCCTCGGTCGAATCACTGCTGATGGGGACAAACACCATGCCATTGAGCTTCACGGTGGCGGCATCCCAGTAGTGAGGATTGCGCTCGACCTCGAGATTCTGGTTCACACGCCAGCTTTTGAGCTGGAAGGCTCCATTGCTGACGAGGTTTTCTGCTCGTGTCCATTTCGTGTTCCGCTGGTCCATCGTGCCATGCTTTTCGATGACATGCCTAGGCACCGGGAACCACGAATAGTGCTTCAGCATGCTGGGCAGATATGGCGCGGGACCCTTGAGCGTAAGACGCAGCGTGTAATCATCAACTGCCTTCACGCCTACTTGGCTGAAGTCACGGATTTTGCCGGTGTGATACGCCTCGGCATTCAATAGCGGGTAGAGCATGCTGGCATAATCAGCACCAAGCTTTGCCGTCAGGATGCGCTGATAGGCGTAAATGAAATCTTGAGCCGTCAGTGGTGTGCCATCGCTCCATTTGCCCTTGGGCTGGAGCTGGAAGGTCCACGTGGTGAAGTTTTCATGTGTCCACGAGGACGCAGCACCGGGTGAATCGGCATCTGGATCTTCTGTGCCAGGAGCCACGAGACCTTCGAAGATGGAGTGGAAAATCAGGTGCTCCGGTTGGCCGGTGGCGAGATGCGGATCAAGTGTGGCGGGTTCCGAGCCGTTCCCGAGTAGCAGAATGCCCGCCTTCGTCGCCTCTTCCACTCGTGACGGGCGATGTGTCCGGATGTGATGAAACCACATCACGCCGATCCCGAGGGCGGCGAGCAAAAAGAAGCGGATGATCCAGCGCATGCAGGCAAACATGGCACGCGGTCAGGCGGGCTAAAGCCCGAACTACGAACAAAAAAGGACCCACTCGTGCCGGAGCGGGTCCGTATGAATTTTCAGATCTCTTTTTGCGCGCAGCTACCTGCAGAAGCCAAAGCTGAAACGGATGCCTGAGCGGGGACGGGTGTAGATCCCCCCAGTGGGTGGGCAGTTATGATGGCCGTGGTAGCCATATCCATACGATGAGCGGGGATTACAGATGGCGCAGCTGTGCGGTGCCCGCATGGTGATCCACCGGCCCACCGGGTGACCGCAGCGGTCGTAGCCGACGACTTGATACACAGCGTAAACCGGTGTGCCGCAAGGCATGTAGCTGACGATGTGCCGACTGCCATGGCAGAAAGGATCGGCTTTGGCAGTGGAGGGCGCTGCGCCGCCAAAGAGAGCGGTTGCGGCAAGGAGAGGTAGGAGGGTTTTCATGGCGTGGGCGGAATGCTTGATTCTGCTGCCTGTGACGAATCCTCTTGAGGCCTATTCAGGCTCATTCGAAAAACCTCGCTTATTCTTGCGCTGTCGATTTGGGATCAAAGGCATCACGCAGACCATCGCCGAGGATGTTCAGTGCCAGTAGCGTGCAGATGAAGAAGAGTCCGGGATAGAGCAACAGCCAAGGATAGGTTTGCATCACCTGCGAGCCATCGCCGAGGAGCACCCCCCAGCTTGCGTTGGGTGGTTGGATGCCGAGGCCAAGAAAGCTCAGGGTGGCCTCCAGCAGCATCACGCCTGGCACGGTGAGGCTGGTGTAGATGATGACAGGGCCGATCACGTTTGGCAGTAGGTGCTTGCGCACGATGTGCCCGAAGCTCGCACCGCTTGCTTTGGCAGCAGTGACGAATTCGAGGTTCTTCAGCGCCAGAACCTGCCCACGAACCACGCGTGCCATCGTCAACCATTCCACCGCGCCGATGGCCACAAAGATGAGCCAGAACTGCCGTCCAAAGACCACCATGAGCAGGATGACGAAGTTGATGAAGGGGAAAGCATAGAGGATGTCCACCACGCGCATCATGGCTGCATCCACCCGACCTCCGGCTAGGCCGCTGATCAGGCCATATGCCACGCCAATGCATGCGGCGACGAGCGTGGCGAGCAATCCGACCGCCAGCGAGACACGTCCACCATGTAGGATGCGCGTGAGCATGTCACGCCCCAGTGTGTCCGTGCCGAGCCAGTGTGCTGAGGAGGCATCCACTGCCTTCAATTCAAGGTTTTGAGCATCTTGGGCGTAAGGCGACACCAGCGGCCCGAAGACACACATCACGATCAAAAGGATCAAAAACCCAAGGGCGGCCGCATTCAGCCGGTGACGGCCAAAGCGCCTCCAAGCTGCCTGCATCGGCGAAAGGCTTTGGGAAGCACTTGGATTCATGCGTGGAGACGGATGCGCGGGTTCAGCCATGCCTGCACGAGGTCCACGAGGAGATTGAAGAGCACGATGAGCGAGGCGTAAAAGACGGAAATGGCAATTGCGAGGTTCATGTCGCGATTGATGGCGGACGCGATGAAAAACTGACCGAGACCGGGAAGTTGAAACACGGCTTCTACGATGATGCTACCAGTGAGTAGGCCCGCTGCTGCGGGGCCGAGGAAGTTCAGCACGGGCAGGCAGGCGAGCTTCAGCGCATGCAGAAACACCACGGAGGCCTCGCTGGCACCTTTCGCCCTCGCGGTGCGCACAAACTCCAGCGCCAGTGTTTCGCGCAAGCCGCCACGCGTGAGGCGGGCGATCTGGGCGCTGTAAATGAGGCCGAGGGTCAGAGCTGGCATCACCACATCAGAGGCCTCATACCAGCCGGAAGCATTGAACCAGCGCAGCTTCAAGCCCAGCAGCATGGCGATCACCGGGCCGAGGATCATGCTCGGCGTGCAGATGCCCAAGGTGGCCGCCAGCATGGTGGCGCGGTCTTCGAGGGTGTTAGGCCTCATCGCTGCATAAGCCCCCAGTGGCACTCCTAGCCCCAATGCGATCATCAGCGCGGTCAAGCCGACTGCTGCTGAGACAGGAAAGCCAGAGGCGATGATTTCGTCCACTCCACGACCTTTAAAGTGAAATGACTCTGGCAGATCGAGTGTCACATAATGAGCGATTTGAAGACCTAGCTGAACATACCAAGGTTTGTCCAAGCCGAGGTAGGCACGCTGTGCGGCGATGGCCTCCGGCGAGGCATTTTTCTCACTTTGAATCGGCCCGCCCGGCAGCAGGCGCGAAAGCGCAAAGGTGATGGTGATCACCGCAAGGATCACGAGAATGCCTTGGAGTAGGCGGCTCAGCAGAAAACGGATCATTTCGACCTCTCGTAAAGATCTGAAATGTCCGTGTGGGCAAGTTCCACAAGATAGGAGCCAATTTTTGCACCGAGGGCTTCGAGGTAGCGCTTGCCTTTCTCGACACTGGCGTGCCGCGGATCGCCGCTGCCGGTGTCATTGGTAGCTTTCAGCCAGTCACGCTGCGCCCAAGCCCATTTTTCGTTGATGGCCTTCAACTTCCAGCGGTTGTCGCTGCCGTCCCCCCATTCACTCTTTGGCAGCACGAGGTTCGGATGAAGGTGGAGAATGAGGCTGGTCTCGCGTTCATCGGCGTGATCACCGACAATTTGGAAGATGTCATCGCCCCGTACGGCATTGAACCAATTCACGATACTGAGAAACATCTTGGGATGTTTTGCCTGCAGTTCGCGCAGCATCTGACGGAAATCGTTGCCGCCGTGGCCGTTCATGATGACGAATTTCTTTATACCCACCCCTTCGAGGCTCGCGATGACGTCTTCCAGCACGAGCAGCTGAGTGCTCGGGTTCATATTGATGCAGAATGGAATCTCGAGCTGCCCGGTCTGCACACCGAAGGGGATGTTGGGCAGGATGGCCACTTTTGCCCCGGCGTCCCAAGCCACGCGGCCGGCCTCAGCGGCGATGGCTTCGTTTTGGAGCGAGTCGGTGGCATAGGGCAGATGCCAGTTATGCGCCTCCGTGGCACCCATTGGCAGCACCGCCACCTCATACGGAGTAGCTTTGATGTGTTTCCAGTTTGTTTCAGCGATGATCCAAGGGCGTGGGCTCATAAGTCGGAGGACGAGGTGGATTTTTATTTCTTCTCGTCCTTGAGCTTGCCCTTTTCTTCCAGCGTATGCTTGAACTTCTCAGCCTTCGGCGTCACAACGCCGCGGACGTAGCCTTGGTTCGGATTCCGCTCCTGGTAGTTTTGATGGTACTCTTCGGCCGGGTAGAATTTTGTCAGTGGCACGATTTCTGTGGCGATGGGATCTTTGAACTTCGGCTGAAAGGCCGCCTTGGAGGCTTCAGCGATCTGTTTTTGCTCGGGGCTGGTGTAGAGGATAATAGAACGGTATTGGGTGCCGTAGTCGTTGCCTTGGTAAGGTGTTCCCTTGGGCACGAATTTGCCGTATGAGGTCACTTGGTCCTCCTTCGTGACGCTAGTCGGATCATGCGCATCCCAGAAAAGCTCGACTATATCCTTGAAGGTGGTGACGGCAGGATTGTATTCGATTTCGATCACCTCGGCGTGGCCTGTCTTACCGGTGCAGATGTCCTCATATGTTGGGTTGGCCGTCTTGCCGCCTGCGTAACCACTGACGACCTTTTTCACCCCCTTAAGCATGAGATACTGGGCCTCGACGCACCAAAAACAGCCGCCGCCGATATAGGCTTTCTCCGTTTTGGTGGTGGGAGTTTCGGCGGCGGATGTGGGAAGGCTCATGGCGGTAAAGAAGACGGCGGTGAGTAGATGGACGAGGGATTTCATGGCGGTAACAATGGCGTGAGCATCATGCGTGGCATGGGATGGCAAACTTTCGCGGGAATTCCCACCCGGCACTCATTTTTTCATCGGGATCGTCTTCCAGATCGTCCAGAGTTCCGGTGGCGCGGCGCTCCGATTCACTGGGCGGAGGTGCTGGACCTCGAAACCTCGGGAGTCGAGTTCCGCCATCCATTTGGCGATTTCCCGGCTCTCCTCGGCGCCACCTTCATGCCCAGGGTAAACAGCCAAGGTGAGGATGCCACCCGGTTTCATCAAATCGATGGCTTGCGCGAGTGCGGCGAGGGTGGTCTCCGTGCGGGTGATGCAGCTTTTGTCCGATCCGGGCAGGTAGCCGAGGTTGAACATGATTGCCGCGATCTGCCCGCGAAGCTCTGAAGGGAGTTTCTCACGCATGGTTTCGTGACCGGCGAGATACAGCGTGCTTGTTTCCGCAGGCACACGCTTCCTCGTCTCTTCCAGCGCGGTGGTCTGCACATCAAAGGCATGCACATGACCACCGGGTGACACACATTGGCTGAGGAACAGGGTGTCATGGCCGTTTCCCATCGTTGCATCCACGACCACATCACCAGGCCTCAGACGATCGGCGAGGATGAGTTGGGCCCATCGCACGGACGAGGGCAGTCCGCCGGTGGGGCTGGCGAGGCTGGGCAGGGCAGGTGAGGAGACTGGCGTATTCAAAACGGGCGCAGATGAGTCGCGAATGGAAGAGGGATCGAGGATGGTGAGCAGCGGACAGGGTTTACGTGCCTGCTTTCACCCAGAGTTTGGCCCAGTATAGACAATCCGCGCCTGCACTGTGACGAGCGTTCATTTCCGATGGTGTTGGGATTAACGGTTAGAGCTGGATCTGCATGGCTTGGGCCGCGCGATGCGCCTTGGCGCGGGCTTCGTTGATGTTGGCGGCACGGGCGAGCGTCACGGCCATGCGGCGTTGGCCACTGACGTTCGGTTTGCCGAAGAGCCGTACCTGCGTGTCAGGCTCCGCCAGCACTTTGTCGAGGCCACCGAAGCGCACCTGACTGGATTCGCCCTCGACGAGCACGGCACAGCTGGCGCTCGGGCCGTGTGGATGAATGTTGGGAATGGGAAGACCGAGAATGGCCCTCACATGCAACGCGAACTCGCTCAAGTCCTGAGAGATCAACGTGACGAGGCCGGTGTCGTGTGGGCGAGGCGAAACCTCGCTGAAGATGACATCATCACCTTTGATGAACATCTCCACGCCGAAGAGCCCGTGCCCACCGAGAGCGCCGGTGATGGCTCCGGCCATGTGCTCGGCGGCTTCTAGAGCCTTTTTCGACATCGGATGCGGTTGCCAGGACTCGCGGTAATCGCCCTTGATCTGCGTGTGGCCCACTGGTGAACAGAACGAGGTGCCACCAGCATGACGCACGGTGAGCATGGTGATCTCATAATCGAATTCGACGAAGCCCTCGACGATGACCTTGCCCTTGCCGGCACGGCCTCCCTCCTGCGCATATTTCCATGAATGCTCGATGTCGGACGCGGTTTTGACCACGCTCTGGCCTTTGCCGCTGCTGCTCATGATCGGTTTTACCACGCAGGGCATGCCGATTTTTTGAATGGCCGCACGGAACTCATCTTCGGTGCTAGCAAATACATAGGGCGAGGTCTTGAGGCCCAAGTCCTCAGCGGCAAGACGGCGGATTCCTTCGCGGTTCATCGTGAGTTTGGCCGCACGGGCCGTGGGAACGACATTCAGTCCTTGCGATTCGAGCTCGACAAGCGTGTCTGTGGCGATGGCCTCGATTTCCGGCACGATGAGCGAGGGATTTTCCACCTCGATCAGGCGGCGTAGGGCTTCGCCATCGAGCATGGAGATCACATGGCTGCGGTGTGCCACCTGCATGGCTGGGGCGTTGGCATAGCGATCGACGGCGATCACCTCGCAGCCGAGGCGTTGCAGTTCGATGACGACTTCTTTGCCGAGTTCCCCGGAACCGAGGAGCATGACTTTGGTGGCGGTGGAGGAAAGCGGGGTGCCGATGGTGGCCATGCAGGGATGTAGGCAGGGAGTTTGACGGCTTCAATTCGCATTTGAGAATGTCACCATGTCCTACCCCGGCTCGCCACCTCCCTCCGCCCTATGGCGGTTGGCGCGGCCGTTGATGCGGGCGGCGGAGGGTTTGGTGTTTCCGCCTGTGTGCGTAGCGTGTGCGGAGCCGCTGCCGGCGATGGCGGAGCGGCATGAAGAGGCGAACTGGTTCTGCAAAGCCTGCCTCAATGCCATTGAACCCCAGCTACCGCCCTACTGCTCAAAGTGCGGCGAAATGTATGACGGATCCTTCACAAATACCTTCCGCTGCTCGAACTGCGAGGGCCTGACGCTCGAATTCGACTTTGCCGTGGCCGCCTGCGCCGCCCGTGGGCCTGTTCGAGAGCTGATTCACCGTTTCAAATATGGCCGGCGGCTGCATTTGAGAGCGTCTTTGGCTGTACTGTTATCCCGCGTGTTGGAAGAAGAGCGTTTGAGGAATGAAAATCTCTGCCAGTGGTTGCTTGTTCCCGTACCGCTGCATCCGGAGCGTGAATCAGACCGCGAGTTCAATCAAAGCTGGGAACTTTGTGTGCGGCTGGCTCAAATCACAGGTATCCCGGCCGCCCAAGTGCTCGAACGGATTTACCCGACGGTGAAACAGGCGCAGCTCAATCGGCGCCAGCGGCAGGAAAACCTTCGCGGCGCTTTTCGAATGAGGCAGGCCCGCTGGTGGCAGAGACAGGCGTCTGCTCCCCCAGATATCCAAGGGCGAAAAATCCTTTTGGTGGACGATGTTTTGACCACTGGCAGCACCACCAGCGAATGTGCTCGTGTGCTCAAGAATCACGGTGGGGCCGAAAAAGTGGTGGTCATCACCGTGGCACGCGGCTAGCATCTCCTTCCGCGACCGGCTGAGGGCTGGTCCTGTCCTGTGCGTTGGATGTGGGGTGCGCCTCCCGTCCGCTCCCGCGAGTGCCATTTCGGGGAGAGCCGCTCAAGACGGGCCCGCCACGTTGGATTCGCTTGAACGCCAAAAACCAAGCACCATGGGATTTTTCAAAAAACGCAGCGTCGATGAGCTCGGCGAGAAGAAGAAAGACATGCCGGAGGGCCTTTGGACGAAGTGTCCCTCATGCAACGAGAGCCTCTTTGAGGACGCATTGACCAAAAACCTCCGCGTCTGTACCCACTGCGGCTATCACTTCACCATCAGCAGCACTGAGCGTCTTGCTAGCCTCGTGGACGAGGGCAGCTTTCAGGAGATGGATGCCAAGCTCGACAGCGTTAATGCCCTCGGATTCAAAGGCTACCTCGACAAAGTGAAGGCCTACCAGAGCAAGACAGGTCTCGGCGAGGCTGTCGTGACCGGCCGGGCAAAAATTGAATCCCTTCCCGTCCTGCTTGCTGTCATGGACTTCCGCTTTCTCGGTGCCTCGATGGGTAGCGTGGTGGGCGAAAAGATCACCCGCGCCATCGAGTCAGCCACTGCGGAGCGCAAGCCCGTCATCGTCTTCTCCGCCTCTGGCGGTGCCCGCATGCATGAGGGCATCCTCAGTCTCATGCAGATGGCGAAAACCAGCGGCGCCCTCGCCCGCCATGCCGAAGCTCGCCTGCCTTACATCTCCGTACTCACCCATCCGACCACTGGTGGTGTCACCGCCAGCTTCGCGACCCTTGGTGATCTCATCATTGCCGAGCCCAAGTGCATGATCGGATTCGCTGGCCCTCGCGTGGTGAAGGAAACCACCCACGCCGACCTTCCGCCTGGCTTCCAGACCGCCGAATTCATGCTCCAGCATGGCCTTGTGGACATGATCGTCGAGCGCAAAGACATGCGTGCCACACTGGCGAAGGTGTTGCGATATATGATGAAGTAAAGGTGCCAAGCCCCTTCACTTGCGCTTTCCACTGCATCGGCGAGACTCCGCGCCCTTTTTCCGGCCTGTAGCCAGATTTGCGCATGTCTTTTGAACTGCTTGCCACCGATTCTTCGTCTCTCGCCCGTCGCGGGCGGTTGACGACACCCCATGGGGTGGTGGAGACGCCGGTATTCATGCCGGTGGGCACACAGGGCACGGTGAAGGCCATGCATCCGCAGGAGCTGAAGGCGCTGAACTCGCAGATCATCCTTGGCAACACCTACCACCTCTTTGTTAGGCCTGGCATGGATATCATGAAGGAGGCCGGAGGCCTGCATGCCTTCTCGAATTGGGATCGGCCGATTTTGACGGACAGCGGCGGCTTTCAGGTCTTCTCGCTGGCGAAATTGCGTCAAATCAAAGAGGAGGGGGTTCACTTCCAAAATCACCTCGACGGCACACCGATGTTCATCGGCCCGGAAACGAGCATGGAGATTCAAGCGACGCTTGGATCAGACATCGCGATGCTTTTCGATGAATGTACGCCCTATCCCTGCGAAGCCAAAGACGCTTCAAAAAGCCTCGATTTGACCCTTCGCTGGGCGAAACGCTGCCGTGAGTGGATTGATCAAAATCGTCCGCAAACCGGTGGCGGCCCGCAGCAGCACTTCGGCATCGTACAGGGCAGTGTGTATGAGGAGTTGCGGAAAAAATCCGCCCGCGAACTCGTCGCGATGGGTTTTGACGGTTATGCCATCGGCGGTCTGAGCGTCGGCGAGCCCGAGGAGGACATGATGCGCATCGCCGAGTGGGTGACGCCGCTGCTTCCAGCCAATCAAGCCCGCTATGCGATGGGCCTCGGCACGCCGCCGCAGGTCATCGAGTTGATTGCCCGCGGCATCGATATGTTTGACTGCGTTTTGCCCACGCGGTTGGCCCGGAACGGCACAGCCTTCACGCATGATGGGATGATGAACCTGCGGAATGCCTGCTATGCTCGTGATTTCCGCCCCATCGCTGAGGATACACATCCGCTGTGCCAAGGTTTTTCAAGAGCCTACATCCGTCACCTTGTGATGGCTCAGGAGATCATGGGTTTGCGGTTGATTTCTCTGCATAACCTGCATTTCTACGCGTCCCTCACGTCCAGGGCACGTCAAGCGATCGAACAGGGTTGTTTCGCCGAGTTCAGGGCGGAGGTGGTCGCCCGATACAAAACTTCTTCCTCACCCGACTCATGATTTCTCTGACACCCCATGTCCTCATCCTAGCCCAGGCCGCTGGCAGCGCCGCTCCAACCGGCCTCGGCAATCCGCTGTGGATGTTTGTCATCATGATCGTGATGATGTACTTCATCGCCATCCGCCCGCAGCAAAAACGCATGAAGGAGCATCAGGCCCTCGTCGCCAGCGCCAAGGTCGGGGATCACGTCGTCATGGATTGCGGGGTTCACGGCATCATCACCAGCATCAAGGAACGCACCGTGATGGTGAAGATCGCCGACAACGTGAAAGTCGAATACGAGCGTGGGAAAATCGCCGCCGTCTCTAAGAAATCCGACGTCGTTGAGGCGCAGACCGCCTGATCCCTGCCGAGTCTGCACTCCACCAGCCTTTTCCAACCATGAACGCCTACGCCACCTTCCTCATTGGAGCCACGATCCTGCTTCTGCTGCTTTTGTATGTCGGCACCGCCGTCCACAAAACCAAGCGCCTCGTCGGCACGCTGCTCATCGCGCTCACCGCAGCCTCCTCAATCATCACCGTCAACAGCGTGGGCATCCCGCTCGGCATTGACCTGCAGGGCGGCAGTGAATTCATTGTCGAGCTCCAGCCTGGCAAATCAGATGACGGCACCACCAAGCCTGTCACAGAAGCCTCTGTGCAGCAGGCAATTGGGATTCTCGAAAAGCGCCTGAATCCCGAGGGAAGCAAGGACCTGACCATGCAGCCGCAGGGGGAAACCCGTGTCGTCATCCAGATGCCCGGTGTGAAGCCTGAGGAGATCAACGGCATCCGCCAGAAGATCCAGCAGGTGGCGCACCTCGAGTTCCGCATGGTGCATCCCGATTCCGGCTATCAGCAAAAAGAAGATGAGCTGAAGGCCAGCAAGGCCACCGGAGTTCGGGATCCTTCCTTTGAGCTTCTGCCGCAGAAGGCTCGCAAGGACAAGATGGGCAAGGAGATCACTCAACCCGACCTCGTCGTGAAGCGCCGTGCGGAATTCGAGGGCAAGCACGTCGATCGTGCCGGAGCTACTTTTGATGCCGAGGGCTGGACCGTGCTGCTCAAGATGAATGGCGAGGGCACCAAGCTCTTCGATGCCACCGCCGAAGTCAATCAGGGCCGCCGCATGGCCATCATCGTCGACGGTGTGGTCATCTCTGCTCCCGTGCTGCGCGAGAAACGCTACAACGGCAATGCCAGCATCAGCGGTGACTTTGACCAAGAGGAGGCTTTCACGCTTGCCACGCTGCTCAACAATCCGCTGGAAAACCCCATGCGCATCCAGTCGGAGGCCACCGTCTCCAGCGCTTATGGCCAGTCCTCCATCGACCAAGGCAAGTGGGTTGGGCTCGCCGCACTCGCGCTCACCACGCTCTTCATGGTGTTCATTTACCGTCTCGCCGGACTCGTGGCCATCATCGGCCTTGTGGTGAACATGTGCATCCTCTTCGGCGCTCTTTCGCTGTTCCAATTTACCCTCACGATGCCTGGCATTGCGGGTCTTGTGCTCACCATTGGCATGGCGGTAGATGCCAACGTTCTCATCTATGAGCGCCTGCGTGAGGAAATGGAGGCTGGGAAGAGCCTCGCTGGCGCGCTCGAATCCGCCTATGACAAGGCCTTTAGTGCCATCTTTGACTCGAACATCACCACACTCATCTCCGCAGTCATTCTCTTCGCCATCTCAGGCGGCCTCGTGAAGGGCTTTGCGGTCACGCTGATGATCGGTCTGCTCTCCTCCATGATCGGCGCCCTCATTGTCACCCGTGTGATCTTCATGTGGGTGGTGGACAAGAACCTCCTGCAGAAGATCCACACCACCCGCATCATTCCGGACAGAGTTTTTGATATCCTTTCCAAGGCCCCCACCTTCATCATCGCCTCGCTGGGGGTCACGGCGATTTCCTTTGGCACGCTTGCCTACAAGGGCAGTAAAGGCCTTGGCATCGATTTCCGTGGCGGTGGCCGTGTGGACGTCGTGCTAGCCCCGGGCAAGAGCCTTGCTGACACAGATTTCGACGCCCTGATCAAGCCTCTCAAGCAGGCAGATGGCAAGGAGATCGGCACCTATTACATCCAGCGCAAGGCTGATCCAGCCACCGGGGCCACCAATATCTCCATCCGCTGTGAGGAAGCCAGCGGCGCAGTCATCGATAACGCCATCAAGGCGAAATGGGTCCAGAATGGCACTGCCACTGGGACCAGTGTTGCCACCGTCGGCGCGGTCATCGGTGACGAGGCCATGCACTCCTCCCTTTGGGCCATGGCCGTCGCTTTGGTCGCCATCTTCGTTTATCTCATGTTCCGTTTTGAGTTCGCCTTCGCCCTTGGCGCCAGTATCGCTCTGTTCCATGACGTGCTGATGGTGCCCGGCTTGTGCGTGCTCTTTGGTCAGGAGCTCAGCATCATCCACGTCGGCGCTCTGTTGACCATTGCCGGTTACTCGATCAACGACACCATCGTCGTGTTTGACCGCATTCGTGAAGAGATTCAGCGCGGTGTGGGCGGCTCGCTTCGTGAGACGATGAACGAGGCCATTTGCAAAACCCTCTCCCGCACGCTGCTCACCGGTCCCACAGCTCTTGCCCCGATGATCGTGCTGCTCTTCCTTGGCAACCCGGCCATGCTCGAGTTCGCCATGCCGATCACCATTGGCGTGCTGCTCGGTACCTACTCCTCCATTTTCATCGCCTCACCGCTTGTGCTGTGGTATGCGAAGAAAACAGGAACCAGCTTGAAGCGTCAGGTGCTCGACGCCCAGATCGAGCAGATGAAAGCCCAGCAGGCCATCGCTGCCGCCCAAGCCGCCGGCGCGAAGCTCTGATAGCCCTGCCCCTAGCTTACCCTCGTCCGACAGGCCTGGTTGGTCTGTCGGATGTTTTTTTGATGGGCTTTGCGTTGCCAAGGTCTTGCCTTTTCAGTAAAAGCGCGACTCTATGAATTACCACATCGCCAAAAACGGGGCCCAGCTCGGTCAGATGCCCGAGGAAGAAGTCATGCGACGCCTTCAGAGCGGAGAACTCTCCACGAATGATCTTTGCTGGACCGATGGCATGACTGACTGGCAGCCCTTGGGGGCCAAATTCCGCGTCCCCATTGCTGCCCCAGCACCTCCTGCCATAACTGGCATCAATCCTTATGCCGCCCCGGCTTCAAACGTGCTCCGGGCACCGGGAGCAGGGCTGGAGCTTGTGAACCGCGGAACCCGGTTGGCAGCTGCATTTCTGGAAGGTCTGATCTTCATGGTGGCTGCGCTCCCGATGATCTTTGGCGGCATGATGGCCGGCCTGTCCGACAATGCTGCGTCTTCTGCCGATGGGAACATGGCTTTTTCCGGCTTCAGCGTGCTCCTTATCGGCCTTAGTGTATTGTTGATCCTCGGCCTTCTCATTTTTCAGTTGGTGATGCTGGCCACACGCGGTCAATCGATCGGGAAACGTCTCTTGGGCATCCGTATCGTCACGTGTCCGAACGGAGATCTTCCCGGAGGAGTAAAAGCCATTTTGCTGCGCGGCTTGGTTCCGGGCATCATCGGTGCCATCCCTATCCTCGGCCCCCTCTTTTCTATCGTAAACATCTGTTTTATCTTCCGCGAGGATCGCCGTTGCATCCACGACCTCATGGCTGGCACGCAAGTGGTTAAGGGGCAGCCACCGCATTGATTTAGCCACGCTTCAGCATCTCTAGGACAAGCGTTGGGAAGCGGGACGCCAAGATCGCACAGGCAGTTGGGCCAACGGAGGAGCGAACGGCACCGTTGGGGGCAACGGCGATTCGTCCCTTGCTTGGAGAACAAGGCTGTAGGCTGAGATCGAAACACACAGCCAATCGACATGATTTGGTTCCTTGTGAAATTTTTCACAAAATGCGGTTGCCGCCCCACGCCCCCGCTCGCATCATCCACACTTGCGCGTGGTTTTTGGCCTGTGGAGTGCTTTCGGGCTCCCTTTGTCATGAGCCATCTGTTTCGTCATTTTAACTGATGCCTTCCGTCGACGCCCAATCCCCAGGCCATTTCCTCCCCACCATTCTGCTGCTGCTGCCGTTCTTTTCGGCGCTCATCATCCTGTTGGGCCATCGGGTATTGAAAAACGCCAGCGTTCTCATTTCGGTGGGCTCGTCGGTCATCTGCTTCATCGCCAGCTTGACCCTGCTCGCCACAAAGGGTGCCGAAGGCACGGTAGGCATCCTGAAATTCATCGATATCGAGGGCATGAGTGCCGGCATCGATGCCATGATCGACGATCAAAGCCGCGGCATGATGTTCATCGTGACGTTCATCGGCATGCTCGTTCATATTTTCTCGATGGGCTACATGAAGGACGACGAGGCCAAGCCGCGATTTTTCGGGTCGTTGTCGCTCTTCATGTTCTCCATGACCGGTATTGTATTGGCGGGGAATCTGGTGATGATGTTCATCTACTGGGAACTCGTCGGTCTGAGCTCCTACCTGCTCATTGGCCACTGGTATGAGAAGGCGAGCGCTGCCGAGGCCTGCAAGAAAGCCTTCCTCACGAACCGCATCGGCGACTTCGGCTTCATGATCGGGATCCTGATTCTTTTCGGCTTGAACAAGGGGGATCTGAACATCGACAATCTGCAGGATGCCTTTGTCACCGGCGGACCGCTAGCCGAGGCTCTGAAGAACAATCCTGGCATCATCACCGTCGCCGCGCTTTGCCTTTTCATGGGCGCGGTTGGTAAATCCGCCCAATTTCCGCTGCATGTGTGGCTGCCTGACGCGATGGAAGGCCCCACACCGGTCTCTGCGCTCATCCACGCCGCCACGATGGTGGCGGCCGGTGTTTACATGCTCGTGCGTGTGAGCTTTGTGATCGTCACACCACTGGCCGCAGAGACCATCGCGGGCATTGGCTGTTTCACCGCGCTGCTTGCAGCTCTGATGGCCACGCAGCAGGCTGATATCAAGCGCATCCTGGCCTACTCCACTCTCAGCCAGCTCGGTTACATGGTCATGGCTGTCGGTGCTGTTGCGATGGTGGCCATTGATGGTCATGCAGCACACGGGGCGCATCCGGGACACCCGGCCATGTTTCATCTTTACACGCATGCCTTCTTCAAGGCGATGCTCTTCCTTGGCTCAGGAGCCGTCATCTATGCCTGCCATCATGAGCAGGATATCTGGAAGATGGGCGGTCTGTGGAAGCACATGCCAATCACCTTTTGGACCTTCGCCATCGGCACCGCCGCCCTCATGGGCGTGCCGCCGCTGAGCGGTTTCTGGAGCAAGGAGGCCGTGCTCGGTGCCGCGTTCGACAGTGGCTGCCGAGTGCTCTTCTTGGCTGGTGCCGCCACCGCTGCATTGACCGCGTTTTACATGACGCGACTGCTCGTCGTGGCCTTTCTGGGCAAGGCCCGCACGGAATCCGCGCATCACGCTGTCGAAGTGCCGCTCATCATGGCGCTGCCGCTGCTTTTGTTGGCGGTTTTCTCTGTCTTTTCGGCTTCAGGAGTGTTTTCCGACTTCCTGCAGGCGATGAAGCCTGAGCACGTCGATGCTCCTGGGGAAGGTCATACCGTCCTCTGGACCTCCATCGCCGTGCTGTTGGTGGGTTCCATCAGCTCCTTTCTGCTCTACAAGGGCAAGGACAAGGATCCGGTGCGCATCAAGCTCTTCGCCAACAAGTTCTACTTCGATGAGATGTATGCCGTCATGGTGCGCATAGGCCAAGATGGTCTAGCGTGGGTGGTCACCGCGTTGGAGCGCATTTTGGTTGATGGCCTCGTTGCCCGCTTGCCCACAGCCCTTGTGGCTCGCATTGGTGCAGCGACTCGGATGCTTCAAGGAGGGCATCTGCAGGGTTATACCTTCCTTCTGGGGGCAGGCATCATCGCCGTGGTCTATCTTGTCGTCTTTGTGCTTCCCCGCACCCATTGATTCCATTTCCGAATGAGCGTCCTCGAAATCGTCATCCTGCTACCGGTCCTCGCTGCCCTCGCGGTCTTGTTCGGAGCGCCTGCCCGTGCCGCCTCCGTCGGTGCTACGCTGGTCAATTTGATCATCGTGTTGGCCCTGAGCTGGCAATACGCCGCGAAAGGCAGCACTGGGCTCGCCTTCACCCATGCGCGTGAAATTCTCGCCAATCCGGCGATGAGTTTTTCCGTCGGTGCGGATGGCGTCTCGCTCATTTTGGCCCTTTTGACCGCCATCGTGATGTTTGCGGCCGTTTGGCAGATCCAGGATCGTCCGGCCATTTTCTACGTTGCGTCACTTTTGATCGGCGGCGGCGCCTTGGGAGCCTTCCTGACGACCGATGTTTTTTTCATCTACGCCTTCCATGAGCTGGCGCTGATCCCTACCTTCCTCATGATCGCCCTCCACGGCCACGCGGAGCCAATCGAGCGCAAAAAAGTCGCCTGGAAGGCCACGATCTATCTCGGCATCGGCAGCTTGGTGCTGCTTGCGGGCCTCGTGTGGCTCGTCGTCGAGTTCAGCGAAGGACCACACCTCACGTTTGATCTCACCGCGCTGCGCAAAGTGGCGGTAAACTCACCGCTGCCGATCGAAAAGCAGGGCGCGATTTTCTTTGTGCTGCTGCTCGGCTTCGGCACGCTCGTCAGCCTCTTCCCCTTCCATAGCTGGGCCGCTCCGGCGTACGCCACCGCGCCCACACCGGTCGCTATGCTGCATGCGGGCGTGCTGAAGAAATTCGGTCTCTATGGCCTGCTCCGCATCGCACTGCCACTTCTGCCGCAGGGTGCAAATGTTCCTTGGGTGCAAAACGCGTTGCTGCTCATGCTGCTGGGCAACATCCTCGTCATGGGCCTCGTCACCATCCGTGCCAGCCGCCTCGATGAAACGCTCGCCAACTCCAGCGTGATGCACATGGGCTACATCTTCCTCGCGCTCGCCGCGGGCAGCGAGATCGCACTGAAAGGCGCGGTGCTGCTCATGTTCGCCCATGGAGTGTCCATCGCGCTGCTGTTTGCGCTGACGGGCAAGATGCGCAACCAGCTTGGCACCCTCGAATACAGCAAGCTCGGTGGGCTTGCTTCCCACGCGCCTGCCTTCACCGTGCTGTTTGCCTTTGGTGCCTTTGCCAGCATCGGCTTGCCAGGTCTTAGCAACTTTGCGGGTGAGGTTATGGTCTTCGCTGGTAGCTTCACCGGCTTCAAAGGAGTGCTCACGAATCTGCATTGGACCGTCATTTTCGCTCTGTGGGGCGTCGTCATGAGCGCTGTTTACATGCTCCGTGCCTACCGCAGCATCTTCCACGGCAGCGCCACAACCGGCCTGTTCATGAGTGACCCCGTCCTGCCGCAACGTCTTCCCCTCATCCTCATGGCCGCCACCCTTCTGCTTACCGGCTGCTGCCCTTGGCTGCTGCTGAACCTGCTCAAGGGTGCTCTGGCTGCCGGTTAATCTCGTCCTTCCATGTCCGTCTTCACCCTCGAAGCCAGCCTCGCCCTCCTCGGCCTCGTCCTCCTCTTGCTGGAGGCCTTTCGGCCGGAGATCTCACGCCGAACGCTCGGCTACACAGCCATGGCTGGCACCGCGCTTGCACTCGTGCTGCTTCCTGCTTGTGGCACCCAGCTTCCTGCCTTCATGCAGCCCTGGCACCAGATCGATACGCTGGCGCTCTTTTACAAAGGCTTCGCCCTTGTCATCACATTGCTTGTGCTGTGGCTCACCCTGGAATGCGCTCCTTATCTCACGCGTTTCACGCTCGATGGCAAGCTCGGCGAGATGTTCAGCCTGCCGCTCATTGTCTGCGCAGGCATGATGTGGATGGCCTCCGCCCGCGACCTCGTCACGGTCTTCATTTCGCTGGAGCTCGTCACCATCACCTTCTACGTCCTCGTCGCCTTCGCACGAAAGAGCGCCCTCAGCCTCGAAGCTGGCGTGAAATACCTCATCCTCGGCGCCTTGAGCACCGGCGTGCTCGTTTATGGCATCGCCTGGGTTTACGGTGCCACCGGCAGCATGAATTTCGACGCCATCGGCAAGGCGCTCGCCGATCCGGCCACCAGCAAGGCCACCGCGCTTTTTGGAGCCGCGCTCATCCTCGTCGGTCTCGGCTTCAAGGTCGCCGCCGCGCCCTTCCACATGTGGGTGCCGGATGTGTATCAAGGCGCGCCCACGCCGGTGACTACCTTCCTTTCTGTCGGATCGAAGGCGGCTGGCTTCGTCGTGCTCACCCGCGCTCTAGAAGCCTTCGTCGCCAAGGGATCTCTCATCGCTAGCGAAGTTCAGGGTGTTCTGCTCATTGGCGGATCGCTCACCGTCCTTCTTGGCAGCCTGCCTGCCATGTTCCAGAACAGCGTGAAACGCCTGCTCGCCTATTCGAGCATCAGTCACGCCGGTTACCTGCTTCTCGCGCTCGCCTGCGGCAGCGGCGGCCGCTTCGATATCGGCAGTAGCGGCATCGTCGCTTTCTACCTCGCTACGTACTTGCCCATGACCGTGCTTGGCTTCCTTGCGCTAGGACTCATGCGTGTGAACGGTCAGGGCGAGGATCTCAGTGATTTCCAAGGCCTCGCGAAACGCTCGCCGATCCTTGCGCTCATCATCACCATCGCCTTCGCTAGCCTCGCTGGCCTCCCGCTGACGGCCGGATTCATCGGTAAGATGTTTGTCTTCCTCAGCCTCGTTGATCAGGGTTGTTGGGGAGCGCTGAGCTGCGCGGTCATTGCCGCTGCTGCCGGCTTCTATTACTACTTCCGCATCATCCTTTCGATGTACACTACGAACGGTGTCGAAAAAGCCCCGCTCACTGTCTCGCCACTCGCCAGGGTGGTGGCTACTGCGCTAGCAGGGATCATCTTGATTCTTGGCGTCTATCCTCGCCCACTTGAGAAGGTGCTCACGCCTCCGCCTTCGGGCGTTGTTGAGAAGTAAACCATCCTTTCATGAGTTTTCGCTTCCTTATGTTAGCTGTTGCCAGCTTTGGCACGGCGTTACTGTCTCTCGTTGCGCAGGAAGAGCAGCGAGAGCGGCGGGCACCGGAGCTTGCAGCGAATCTGGATGCGCTCATCAATGTGGCCACGATCTGGACCACCTCCTCGGATGGGCTGGAGATGCTCTACGCGCCCAAGCTCGATGACCCGAAGCAGCAGAAAAAGCCGCCGCAGTTTGAGTGGATGAATGCGGAGAAGTCCCGCGCCCGCTTTTCCCGCCACATGTTCTCGAATGTGGAGACAAAGCTCACGATGTTCGGTGGCTCGATCAAGGTTGAGGAGGCCGTACTGGAGTTTGTGAATGGCAAGGCGGCGAAAACGACGATCTCCTTCTACAATCGCGGCGATAGCGGTGACATCGAGGTGAAGGACTTTGACCGCATCTTCAAAACGATTGGCCAGAACCTTGGCCAAGTCCTGAAGGTGTCTCCAAAGCGCCAGATCAACTCGACGAATGCCGCGCTGCCCGTGGCGGGCTGGATGTGGACCTCGCCACAGGCCACGGCACTACTCGAGTACAACGAATACAACCTGCCGGGAAAGGTGATCAAACCGGAATTCCTCCGCCTGAAGCTGGCCGCGCCGGGGCAGAGCGACTACACGATGGGCAAGATGGTCACTGGTGTGCAGAGCATGGAGCTCATCAAGCGCGTGACAAAGAAGCCGGACGGTGAGGTTTACATCACTGGCGTGCCGATGGTGGACCAAGGGCAGAAGGGCTACTGCGTGGCTGCCAGCTGCCAGCGCCTCTTTGAATACATGCGCATTCCATGTGACCAGCACGAGATGGCGCAACTCGTGAGCGTGGATGCTGAAAGCGGTGCAAACGTCTTCGGCATGCAGAAGAGCCTCGCGAAGATCGACCAGCGCTTCAAGGTTGCCTTCAAGCCGTTGGTAAATCCGGAGTTGTACTACAACAACGGCAAGCGCCGGGTGTCGGAGAAGGAGTTCATGAACCTCGTGAAGGAGTATGTGAACAAAGGCGTGCCGTTGCTGTGGGCGCTGGAGCTCGGCAAAGCGCAAGAGGACCCGCCGCTGCCCGGCAGCGGTCAGACCCGCGGCGGCCACATGCGCATGATCATCGGCTACAAGTTAGAGAAAAATCAAGTGATGCAGATCCTCTTCACTGATTCGTGGGGAGCAGGCCACGAGCTGAAGCGCATGCGAGCTTACGATGCTTATGATGTGACGATCGGCCTCTACTCGATGGCGCCTCGTGGCCTTTGAATCACGTTTTTCGGCCTTCCTCGACGTCCATGAGATCAAAGAAGACGACGATGTCGTCGCGGTCACCCAGACCGGCTTCTTCCTTTTGTTTCTGCAGACCATTGGAGGCTGCATCGCGCCAACCGCGCTTGTTCATGAACCCGTTCCAGATCTCCATTTGTTCTGCATCTGGGCGGCGGCCGTTTTGGAAGCACCATTCGAGCACTTCCTCGTCTGTGCCGCCTTCCAGCGTGCGCCGGGTGAGTTCCTCAAAGCTCACGCCGAGGAAGCGGCACACGCGGTCGTCAAAGGTGCGGCTGCCCTCGATGAAGCCGAGGTGGTAGCCATCGGGCAGTTTACCCTCGCGGGCGAAGTAGCGGATCTTGTCGAGGATGCGGCCAAAGACGCAGATGCCGCCGACGGTGTCACGAGGAGAACGAAAGGGGAATGCCATGCGGCCTCCTTAGGCCGGGTTGCAAACTTCGCAAGGGCGCGGCCCTTGCCTGCGATATGTGATCACCATCATGAATCGCCGCTCCTTCATTCACCAAACGTCCGCGCTCGCCGCGGCTGCCTCCATTGCTAAACTCCGCGCTGCGGACGCAGCTCAAAAGAAGCTCAAGGTCGCTGTCGTCGCTTTGGGACGTGGCATGGGACACGTGAGTGCCTTGCTGAAGATCCCGAACGTGGAGATCGCCTATTTGGCCGAGGTGGATCCAAAGCGTCTTGAAGCCGGCCTGAAGGTGGTGAACGCCACGCAACAAGTCTCCTGCCAGGGCGTGAAGGACTTCCGCACCTTCCTCGATGACAAGACGCTCGATGCCGTCTTCATCGCCACGCCGAATTTCTGGCACACGCCTGCTGCGCTGCTGTGCATGCAGGCCGGGAAGCACGTGTATGTCGAGAAGCCCGGCAGCCAGAATGCGAACGAGGCGGAGATGATCGTGGCCGCGGCAAAGAAATACGACCGCCTCGTGCAAATGGGAAACCAGCGTCGCACCTGGATGAAAGACGCCATCAACGCGTTGCATGAGGGCG
>Ga0208783_10000430_pt1 | contig 26064 bp, 33 predicted proteins | sample DEB19_08_DNA_2_FD_184529 | JGI IMG/M metagenome (GOLD analysis project Ga0208783, IMG submission 184529) | Aqueous microbial communities from the Delaware River and Bay under freshwater to marine salinity gradient to study organic matter... | ecosystem: Environmental > Aquatic > Marine >...
CTAATAAGAAGACTGTCTTTGCCAAAGAACCAGAAAGAGTTGCTCAAGTCAAGGCTTATTTAAATAGCAAAGGACTTCCCTCAAATATCCAAGATGATGCTTTCTTTGTGCCAGATGCCGATGGTGTCGTGTTGTACAAGCAAGGTACTCCTGAATTCTTTAGTGGTATAAAGAAATATACCAATGAAGGTTATGATGTTTACTCATCTAACATAGATCCTAATACTTATTTCCTGAGAAAACCAGAGCAAGCCCTTGATAACGATTACACTCTAGTTCTTCCCGGTCGCACCCCCAACGAGACTGAAGCTGAGTACAGTACAAAATACTCACAGGTATTTGGACAGCGCGAAGGAGATCTACAGAGATCACAGCAACTAAAAAGCGAAGTTCAAAAGATCTTTGCTCCTCTAAAAGAACCTAGTTTTATTCAGACAAGAGTTGAAAAGCAAACTGTTCTTCCTTCTGAGATGATAGATGGTTTTAACAAAGCAATGCAAACTTTTGAATATAGAAATAGTATTGGCTTTGAAAACAATAAATCTAGAATGAATCAACTTTATGATACCATGTTGTTCTATGATCTACCAAAGCTTTACTATGAAACTGGAACTCTGGATTATTCCATTGATACTCTTCCAGCCAAGTATCGCTTGCCCGGTCATAGCCAGCATCCAGCAACTCAGCCTTATATCAAGCCGGGTACTGGCACTGGTATGCAAACATTCAGAGAGATTGGTAAAGGCTTGAAAGACGCAGGAATTGCTTTATTGAACCTTGAAAGCAATCTACAACAACAAGCAGGAATTCCTCAGTTTGATGAAAGAGCTTTTAAAATTGGTAAGGCTCTAGAGTCAGGCAATCTTACTTATGTCTTTGCCGAAATGTTTAATGAGCCAGTGTCTGTCTTGCGAATGCAGGATGCAGAACTAACTGAACGCATTAATCAAAACTCCATGAATTTCTTGGGGTTAGTTTTTCAAGATAATATTGAAAACATTCCAAAATATCCCGAAAAAAGAATGTTTGCTTATGGTATAGATTCAGAAACATATTATAAAGCAATTGATTTTAAAACCAGTAATTGGACTCCAGAACAATTTGAATATCAAGTTAGAGCCGCAGTTTTAAATAATCCAATTAAAACTGGTGGTGTCGATATAAACAAAGTTGTAATGGAACTAGATCCAAATCAGTTTATATTAGAAGATAAACTCAAAGAACAACTTAAAAGAGATCTTCAGTTTGCAATGCCAGAAGAATCTTTTAAAGGAAAAACAAAAGCTGAATCTATTAGACAAAGAGTATCTGATTTAACAACCGCGTTAAACGATCCAACACAATTTGTTGAATTGAAAAAACAATACTTATCTTATTCACTAACACCCGGAATACGGGGAAGTAGAAAGTCCAGAGATAAAGCAAAGATAGATTACTTTGCTAAAGCATTTTGGGCTAATTTAAAATAATCCTATTTATGGCGCACAGCTCCCAGAAAGGCTAATATGTTTGATTACACCAACAACTTTCCGCTACAGGAATTGAAACCAGAGGCCAGCCTATTGCGGCTTCAGGCTTACGCTCCTACTCCAGAGTTCCAAGCCGTTTGGCAAGGTAAGGGTAAGATCTTGGATCGAACCCAGATGTCGAACCCAAATGCTTGGGGTTATGGCGACACCAAGCGAGAAGAGATGACCAGAGAAGAATACTTTGCTGGTCAGCAGTTGTTGTCAGCCGAGTCTGGTGGAAATACCGGACTTTATGGCGAAATTATTCATAGCAGTCTGGGCATGGATGTAGCTCAGGGGGCGGTCCTTAGAAGTATCTACTTCGGGGCCGACCCCCTGAACGCCATGCAGTTTGCACCGAGCGAGCTGCCCCAGACTCCAGAAGAAGAGCAATACCTTGCCGATACACTCAAGCAACTCATTAATGCCGAGGGTGGTCGCCAAGCCGATCCAAAGAATCTAAGTCCCAACCAGCAGCGCATCAAGGAAATCAGCGATAAGCTGGCCTACAAGAAGGCATATGATCGTGCTGAGACAAACTTAGGTGTATCTCTATCACGACAGATCCTCGCTCAGTCCAGCGCAATCTCCTACATTTCAGATCTTATTGGTTTTACCAGTACTGATACGACAGGAAAGCTGGCTAGGAATCTTGATGATGTCATTAAGGTAAGAACCAGAGTCGATCCAACCTACAGCCCAACCCAATGGTTCAATGAGAAGTTCTCTGATCCAAAGGTTCAGCAGGGTTTGCTTGACAACGGAATTACCGCAGAGTTTATTGCCGATACAACCAATGCAGACGAGGCCGAGTACAGAATCTATCGTACCTTGAATCAGACTGACCTTCAGCGTAGAATGTCGGAGTTCTCTCCTTCAGCTGCTGATACGGTTAGATTGGCCTCAGCCAGCCTAGTAGCTGGTTTTGTCAACAGTCCTGATATTGTCATTGATGCTGGCGAAGTTGTAGGCGGTGTGGCTCTTGCTGTTGGCGGTACTTTGCTTACTCCAGTAACAGGAGGTACATCCTTAACAGGTGCTGCTGCTGGTCTTGCTCTTACGGCTACAAAGACAACCAATCTGTTCCTAAAGCTAAAGAGTATCTGGAACTCCAGCAAGGCTCTACGAGTTGGTGTCTATACAGCCGAGACAGTTCTTAAGCTTCCTATGGGCTTTGCTCCTAGCTATGCTAAGAATCTTGGATTGATCGGACGAGTCGCTACACCAACTGCACTAGGCTTTGCTTCAGGTGCAGCTACTGAGTATGCCAGACAGCAGAACCAAATGGCGTATGCCGCAGCTACCATGTATGCTGACCCAGATGCAGTCAAGGAATACAGTATGTCTGAAGTTGCATTGACAGGTCTTCAGAGCGGTATCTTTGGCGGTGCTCTATTTGGCCTTGCTCCTAATGTCCTTAGTTCACTAGGTGGCGCAGCAATGAATGGATTGGTCGGTGTCAAGATGCTATCGGTTGACGGTACTGTAATCCGAGACACAACCAACAAGCAGTTCACTTTTAAGGGAACAGCAATCGGTGAAGCCATTGAATCTTCCAGCAAGGCAATCAACAAACTCAAGAAGAATGTTGTTACAGATGGACCACTTCAGGAAACAATGGCTGCTAAGGCTGCTATTGAAAACAAGAACCCAACGGCTGAAGAAGTCGTGGCAAGAACCGCAGAAAGAATAGATCGTGTCGATGCCCGAGAAGTCGAATCAGCTGAGAAGGCTGAGTCAATCCCAGACATCGGTGCAGCTAAGCGATACGAGAACGAGACAAAGACAGGATACATTGAGCGCGTTGGCTCCAGCGGACTTATCAATAATATCTTCCAGTTTGCCCGAGAGCTTGCTCGTAAGTCTCCAGAGGCAGCGGACAATCTAAAGTTGTCCACCGACAATTGGGACCAGATGACTGCCGTAGACAAGATTCGTGTCTTTACCGACATGAAAAAGCGCATTGAGCAGCTGGTTACTGTTGAGTCCAAGACCGAGGGCGGAATCAGTAATGATCGTGCCAAGGTAATTGCGACAATGGAAACCCAGCGAAAGGCTTTGATCAAGAATCTCAAGAAGGGTCTTTCTCAGGACCAAGCCAAGCAGTTGGCTAAGGAACTTAAGGGTGGTGTACCACTAGAGGTTCCAGAGGCATTGGCTGCTGTACGCGCTGCTAAGAACGCTGCTGCCAAGAAAGAAGCAGCCAGTGCTCTTGCTGCCTCTCTCATTGAGAAGGCACAGCAAGCAGCCAAGCAACCAGAGAAGGCTGATGAGATCCGTGGATCTGTACCACAGGACTTGCTTGATTCGTTTGATGAAGTAGCAACCGAAGTAAACCTAAGAAAGACTGTTTCTGAGGATACTGTTGAAGTAATCAAAGCAAATGTTGCTGGTCTAAAGCCACCAACAAAAACAGCTGTATCTAAGTTCAAGACTGCTATTAAGAATGCTTTGCTTATTAATAAGATTGATAATGCTCGTATGGATAAAATCCGTGCGGTTATCAGCGATCCTACAAAGTTTGCTGAAATCGTAACAGGCAATAAAGCAAAGGCTCAGCAGTTTTACGAGTATATCAATAAGCTTAGAATGAATAAGTTGATTTCAAGAGAAGATATGGATCTTATCTTGGCTGCAACTGTCCATCTAAACTTTGATTCCAAGGCTTTTGACATACAGTTTAAAGTTGAGCAAATCAAGAATGCTGATGGTTCCTTTGCAACTGGCATTGTAGGTTCTTACGAAACTAACAAGAAGACACTCACAATGAATCTTGCTTGGAAGAGTGTGGCTTCGGTAGAGACTGCTCAGAGAACAAGAGCAATGACTGTTCTTCACGAACTTGGTCATGCTTACTTCCAGCATCAGGCTAAGGGTAATATCTATAAGCAAGTCTTGGATATGTATGTTAAATCAGTCGGATTAGAAGCTGAGATTCTTCTAACCGACAAGATTTATGACCTACAGGATTCATTGATTGCTAATGACTTTTTAAATGTGTATCATTTAAGCAATGCTGAAGAAACTTTTGCTGAGACATTCTCAAAGATTCTGTTTACAGAAGCAGAGTTTGCTGTTGCAAATCTAAAGCCACTTCAGATTTCAATGGCTCAGCATGTTCTCAACAAGATAACTGAAAGCGTTGTTCTTGCCGCTAACATGTGGTCTTCATCGAAGCATTATGACGCAGCATCCAAGATTATTGAAGACATCACAAAAGTAGATGCCCTACTGGATGATGGCGTATCTGTCCCTAAGTTTGTCCGAGTACTGGCAACTGTTGTTCCATCAGTAACCAATCGTGCTGATTTCAATAGAGAACTAACTACAAGATTTGGTACATCAAAATATGAAGTGACAGATCTTGAGTTTGAATTACTGGATAGATTAAAGAGTGATGATCCGGCTCTTCTAGTTGCTTTTGCTATTAGAAAGTCAGAAGGAAGAGAATTAAAGACACAGACTGATTTTAACGGTCTTATCAATACCTTAATAAAGTATAAAAAGACACAGCTATCTTCTCTAATGATGCGAACTGCCTTTGGCATTCAAGTCCATACTTCTAAGTTAATTAAGAATAAAACAAGAGAAGAAAGACTAGCTTGGTTTGAAGATTACTTCTTTAATGCCTACCTCAAGGAAGCTGGAGAAGTCCCAGCTACAAAGAGCGGAGTTAGCGCACCTACTTATGAAGATGAGTATCTATCAGATATTGAAGTCTCTACTGGAGTATTCCCAAAAGAAACTTATGCCTCAAACTACTGGCTAACGAATTCAAACAACTTCCTTAGCTTTATTGAAGAAAAAGGATTTGATGCTAGTACTGGATATGCTCATTCAGGTCTGACACTTAGCCTTATTGAGAATCTTAAGAATACATATGCACAGTATGACTTTACTGATATGGCTGATGGTTTAGTACTTGCTGCTCATAAGAAGTTTGTACTTGGCTTCAACAAAACAGGTCTTTATAATATTGTTCCTCCTACAAAACTAGAAGACATTAAAACTGGATATGAAAATACACCAGACACATTAATGGGCTTTGCTGCTGGAAAAGAAAATAAAGGTTTTGATGCTGAGAAATATCCTTTTACTTTAACACTTAAACTAACTTTTAAAGATGCTGAAGGAAAGGTAACAACAGAAACAGATTCAATCAAAGGCATGAATAAACTCCATGCTTTAGAACGAGCAAAAAGAAACTGGCCTTCTGCTTTAGAAATTGAAGAAGTAAGTGGTCGTGGAACTTTTGATCCTACTATTGATGACATTCGCTACAACATTGTTCCACCAAAGTGGACTACAGTAGATGAAGCCAAGCTAATCATTGCTGATATGCTTGAATCAAAGACAGACCTCACTACAACTTTTGCTGTCCTTCAGTCTCAGCTAGATCCCAATCTTCTAAAGACATTATTAGATAGGGCTAAGTCCGAGTCTGAATTACTAACTGGTATCTACAATGGAATCGACAAGGGACTCTTTAGTTATAACGATAAGTCTGGTAAGTGGGAGATTGCTAAAGAGCCTAAGAAGAAGAAAACACCAACCAAGAAAAAAGAAGTTAAAGCTGAAGTTGTAAAACCAGTAGAACCTACAAAGACTCCAGAACAAAACAAAGCTGAGGCTTTGGCAGATGATTCGGAAGTTGTTACTATTGAAAACTTTAAAGAGTATGCTATAAAAATTGCTAATGAACTAAATTCTATTAGAGATAAAGAAGGCAATACATTAAAAAGCAATGAACGGGCATTAGTCTATATATCAAAAATTGCTCTTGATGAAGCACCTGAGCTTGTTAAACTAATTGAAAGCGGTGCTGTTAACTCTGTAGTAAAACTTAAAAAGGCTATTCTTGCTAAGGGTAAGAATGTTCTTAAGGATGAAGGCAGAGAAGTCAGGACAATTACACGGACAGATCCAGTTACTGGAGAAAAGACTAGGGTAAAAGTTGTAGTTGAATCACAGATGACAGCAACTGGCAAAGCAAAAGAAGGTTATGTTGCTGGTAGAATGGAAAAGATTGATGAAGATGGTCTTGAAAGAGAAAACACAATTGCTCTTGTTGAGAACATTGAAAGAATTATTCAGTATATTCCAAACTTTTTGACTGAAAAAGAAGTGGAATTGATTACTGTTCTAAAGAAAAATCCAATCAAACAAGATGCTGCTAAAGCTATAGGAGTTGATCCATCTACTATTACCAGAAGAGATACAAAACTGCGATCCAAACTAGATGCTTTGTTTGTAGAAACTGGTATTGATGTAGAGACACTGAAAGATCCTATTATTCTAAAAGATACTTTAGAAGCTTGGGCAAAGAATAAAAACGCTGCCGTAAAGGAAGCAACTACAAAAGCACCCAAGCCAAAAGATGTAGTCAAGACAGAAAAGAAAAAGCCAGTTAAACCAACTCCAAATGCCGAGGAAGCTGGAGCTAGAATTCTTGAAGCTGCAGCTAAAGCAGCTAAGCTGGCAAATACAGATCCACCACATGTTCCAGTACCAAAGACAACTACAGAACCTACAATGGTTCGTGTAACTACGGATCTTACTGGAAACCAGCCTGAAGATGTTGTTCGACCTGAAGTTCAGGGAGATGCTCTTATTGCTGGTACGGATGCCTCAGTCAAGGAAGCAGTCAAGTTCACTCCCAAGAATCCTCTTAAGACTTCCTTCCAGAACTCTACAGATCTGGAAGCGAATCCAAAGAAGAAGGTCGGACTGCTGGCTCAAGCTGCCCGTGGTGGCTTTGATGCTGTTGTATTCCAAGACGGCTCAATGATTCCAATCAACAAGGATGATGTCGTGGTTGTCGGTCGTACCGAGTCCACGACTCCTCCCGGTATTGAGACAGTCGTTACCGTCACCAAGGAGAAGGGCATACCAGTAAAGCGAACAGAACCTAAGCCAAAGAAGCCAAAGGCTGTTGCTGATGGTGCTCCAGTTACTACGGAAAAGGATGGCAGTCCTAAGCCAAAGACGCCTGAGAGAAAGAACTCAGATATTGCCCCAGAGGATGAAAAGCTGAGACTTGAAAGAAAGATTAATGAAGACCGCGATGCTCTAAGAGCCAGTGGTCTTGATACCAGTTCTCTCAAGCAGTTCCTATCCTTTTACTGGAACAAGATGAAGGAAAAGGATAAGGGCGATGGACAGCCATACACTGATTTATTCCAGATGATGTGGTCCAAGTTCGTCGTGCTAAATGACGAAATAAATACCGCTAATCTTGCATTGGTTGGTGAAGAGGGTATTAAGTTGTTCTGGAAAAAAGTAGACGAGATCCGTGCAGCCGAAGCTGCTAAGATGTCTACAGTTCCCGGATACAAGAAGAGAGCTGATGCTCAGATCTTCAAGGATGCAGCTGCCTCAGTAAACGAAAAGTTCATTCCTTTTGTCACACCAAGCGAACTGAACATTCGACAGGTCGGAAAGAACTTCATGTTCACAAGCAAGGACAAGAGGATTGATGCCTTGGTCCGCAAGGACAAGGTTGAGTCAGATGTTCCTAAGCCACCTACACCACCTAAGAAGCCAGACGGTACTCCAGATATTCCAAGAACACCCGTACCAGAGGTGAAGGAAATCGACAGAGCAAGTGAAATTAACTCTGTTCTGGAGACTGCTCTAGGTGAAGCCGAAGAAGCAGCTTCAATGCCATTGCGAGCAAGCAGCGGAATTGGTGCTACATTCGGAGGTAGTAATAGAGAGTCTGCCAACTGGTGGAGACAGTTTATGAACTGGATGCGTAATACCAGCCAGACAGCCAGCGCAACTGGCCGTACCATCAACAGTCTCCAGAAGAAGGTAAGATTTATTTCTCGTTTGTTTGATGATGTTAAAGCACAGACAGGCCATCTGGCTGCAGCAGGAAAGGCTGCTTTCAGAACTGCCCTACAGTGTGCTAACGATGAAGGCATGATGATTGCCAGAATCTCCAAGTATCAGTCTGCACTAAGCAAGACTGTTCAGGCTTATCCAGATGCTCAGAAGAAACTGATGCAGACTATCTGGAGAAAGCTGTCTGAGGGTGTTGAACTGACTGATACCGATGTTACTGGTGCTGGTATTCCAACCTATCTAGTCACACAGGTAACAAAGCAGTCCAACGATCTTCTAATGGTTACTCGTCAGATAAACGAAAGAATACTGGAGCTTGAAGCAGAGACAGGCTTGGTAAGTACTGTCGATGCCGAAGGCAATCCTGTCGATCCACAGAAGTGGGCGACTGTCCAGTTAGATCACGAAAAGCTTAGCAGAATGAGTCCAGCAGAGCGAACAAGTCTTCTCAAAGCTCTTGTTGAAGCTCGTACAAAGCGAAAGCTCAAGTCAGAGATTCTTGATATCAACACAATGATTGTCATGGGCTGGCTTGATGTTGCTCCATCTGCAAGACACCAAGGCACTGCTTTGTTGGCTAGGGATCGCAAGATCCGTGGAGCAAAGGATATTTCGACCTCATTCAGCAATGATACACTTGCTATCTTGGATACGGGAATTGTCCACACAGTTGGAACAGATCCCGAATCAATCTTGATTGAACTGGCTAATGCCGGGGAACCAGACAAGTTCTTTGTATTGCAGGATGGTGATGTACTCAGAGTGTACAAAATGCCACAGAAGCTTGATGACCTATCGGCTGGAGATAAGATAAAGTATCTTCAGGCAATACAAGGTGATCAGCGTCTATACACCTCACGGTGGCGAACCTATCTCAAGAATAAGAATCTTATTGAATATGAGATGGAGGAGATGCTTGACTTCAAGACCAAGCGCGGTTACTACTCGGAGTACAACTCCAGAACAAGTTCCAACATTGATCGACCACTGATGCGAACCGGACAAGACGAGCAGACGGCTTTGGCTGTTGCTGGTCTTATCCCAGAGGAAGTCTTGGACTTCCCAGAGATCGTCAATACAATGAGAACCAATCTTGCTGAGTCATACTTCTACTTCCTGAAGGGACGAGCCTTTGAGCTATTGTTCCAGCGCGAGCTGGATCGTCTATTGGGAACCAAGGGAATTACGATTATTGATGTTCTCAACTGGACTAGAGTTACAGGCGAGAAGGATCTGATTGAATTGGGTAAGAGCCAGAACTGGTCGCCAGATCAGCTACAGGCGCGCATTGCCGACCTTAACCTAGGCGTTAGCAGACTGCGTGAGGAATATGCAGCATATGCAGATACCTCGCCATCCTTGTACAACAAGGAACAGTACGCAGCCAGAGCTGGCCTAGCCATGATGAAGATGAAGGTAGCACCGGGATATATCATCTCGGCAATGCCCGAAATGGTCATGGAGTTCCTGAAGACAAACCCAATTAGAATTCCCAGAGAAATCGTCAATCTCGTAAGAGAGTTGATGGGAGATCTGCGTGTTAGCAAGAGTGCAAAGCTTTCTGAGGATGCAGGAATACTGCGGTACATGCTTGAGAACTTCCACCATGAACACAGCAATCGACTGCTGGGTGAAGTTTCTCATGGCGCGTTTGAGCTTGACAACAAGCTGAGAACCAAGTTCATCAACTCCACGGCTCCCATTGGGATGCGTGACAGAACCGTAAGAGGCATTGAAGTTGGAGCCAGAGTAGCAGAATCAATTGGTTCTCTACAAGCCATGACAAACTTTGTCCGTGGAATGGGCTTCCGCAGATGGCAAGCACGGATCTGGAAGCATATCTCAAAGGGTAGGATTATGAAGCTGCTGGAGGCATTGGAACAGCCCGGAATGGCTGACCTGATGAACCAGCTATTGGCCGATGCCGAGCGTACTCCCGCCGCAGAGAAGAAGCTATGGAAGCAGTTCGCAACCGAGGCACGGAAGGCTGGCTTTGGCTTTGAGCCACAGGAAGCCATTCTGTTCTTCAAGTATGGACTCAACACAAAGGAAAAAATCAGACACCTTGAATATGTCATCAAGAAGGCTGGCGGAAACGATCAGGGTCTTGTAAACATAGACAGGATGGTTGATGTATATTGGCAAGTCCGAAGGAATCCAGAGGAAGGAATCAACCCCGGTATTCTGGAAGAAACCATCAGCAGCTATGCCAATTTCCTAAATGATATCGTAGTTAGAACAACATCACCTGAACCAGTAGGTCTAGGTCGTATCACCAATCTTGAATCCAAGACATCCTTGGGCAGATTGTGGTATGCCTTGACTTCATGGATCAGAGGTTTCCAAGACAGCGTAATTCTCAACTACGCAAGTGAAGGAACCCTGACATACCTAGCAAAGAACATCCTCTTGCTGGGTACTGTCGATACCTTGATCGGTCTATTCAGAGAATGGTTGGGTGGCAGAGAACAAGAAGACATTGTTCAGGAGTTTGAGGAAAACCCTGAATCATTTGCCATTCGCATTATGAAGGCAGCTCCAATCATGGGAACCATGAACGGAGTTCTGGAAGCAACCTTGAGTGGCCTAAGCGCATTGTCAGGTGGTACTTGGCAATACTACGGCAACCCAATGGGATCTATCGGAATTAACGCAGCTGGGTCTACATTCAAGGATGTAACCTCTGGTGTCACAAGTCTAGCCAACATGACCGTTGGTAACGAAGATGCCGAAGCTGCCAAGGTAGCTGCCTCCGTAGGAAAGATCGTTCCATTCAACAGCTTGTTCAACCGAAGTGCCGTAGCTGTACCAGCTCGGTTCATTGAGGATATGGATTATCTGGATCAGAAGGGTGCTGTCCAACAGTACTTGGATTTGATCCAGAGAGATCCCTACCCATATGCCAAGGCTCAGCGTAAGGCTGGCCGTAGCTTGGGTTCTGCTGGTGGCGTAACAGTTCCCCCTGCTCCAAGGAATATTCCAAAGGAACAGATGGAGCTAGCCAGACAGCGAGCAATGAATCAGCCTAGCGAGGCATTAAAGAGAACAATCAGTAATAACGACCAGAAGGGTGTATCTGGTAGGTTAGGTGAATTGTTAAAGTAATCTATGGGGGATACCTAGGGAAACCTAGGTATCCCCATTTGTTTTATCGACATGTATTTACCAATAGTTGGGGCTACAGAAGATATACCATAGGGATAACTTAGGATAGCCCATTCAGTTGTCCTATGGATATCCCCTATAGGTTTTATTATTGTTTGTGTATAGTCTTAGCTAAGACCCTTAGGTATCCCCTAGGTATATCCCTTGTTAACCACGGTTATAACAACAACAATAATAAACCACAGAACAGAGCACTCCGGGGTTTAACCCCCCGGTTTGATCCCTTGTCGATTTCCTTGGATTCTAACGGGCCTAGGATGCCCGGAGAACCGCAGGGACAGCGAAGGTGGCCCTCGGGGTCATCCACAACATAAAACCCCTTATAGGGAATCCTAGGGCTGTATGTGTTTTAGAGCTGTCGATTTCCCCGGTAAGCCTTTTGGGACTCCCGTAAGTGTTTTACACAAAGGTTAAACTTTTTTGAAGGTTTATGTAGAAATCGACTTAGGGGTAAAAAATTAGCGAAGGGGTATCCCCCTCCGTAGGTTCCCCCGCGCCCCCCGCTACCCCTCCCGTGCCGGTGGGTCTGATAACTTTGGGGAGCCGGGGCAGGGTTATCGGACGCTGACTCTGGGAACTATGCAAGTTTCCGCCGGGAGTCGCCCCTAGATTGCCGTCCCCCGTTGCGTTTGGCGGGTTAGGTTTCGGCCCCTATGCGGACAACCGCGCACCCCGGCGGATTGAGGGTGCACCCTGCGGGCAGTAAGGCCGAAGGGTTTACGGTAGGGGATCGCACTACGCTGAAAGGGTTCAGCGTCCCGCGCCGCGCAAGTGAAACGCGCCAAACGGGGTTCCATGATGGAACGATGACGCCGCGACATTCCCTACGGTTCCGCGAAGGAACCTACCGTAAACCGACGATACCGACTACCGCAGGGAACCGAAATGAATCGCGCCCGTCGTTTGGCGCGGCCCGTTTCGGTGATGCCCGATGCATGGTACGGGCCGTTTCCCCTACGGGATGCGGTTCCGGGCACGGGTTTGCGCCGCGAGTTTGAAACAATCCGGCGCACGGTTAGCCGATGGCAAGGCTAGCCGTTACGAAATGAAATCGTCCGGTATCCCCTGCGTTCTTTCGCGGGGGATATCGGCTAGGGTACACTCTTTGCGGAGTGTGCGCCTAGCCTTTAGCCGCGTGGCTATCGGATCGCAAGTTTCACCGAAAGGTATCGACCTATGCTGCAGTCTCTCTTCAACCGGATCGCGGATCGTTTCAACCTTTGCGCGGCTTTCGAGGATGCCCGGAATGCGGGTAAGTGTCTCACCGAAACCGGGAAGGTTGACTTCCGCGCCTTTCCGCGCCTGATGGAATCGGCGTATGTTTACGCTGATGCGGCTTGCACCCGCAAGGTTTCCATGATCGAAGCCATGCTTGCCAAGCAGGGAATCCCGGCGGATACCTTTGCATGGCGCGGGAATGCCCGCACGGGTAAGGAAGCGCACCCGGATGCGGAAACCTTTGTGAACCTTTGCGGCGAGTACCTTTCCGCGAAGTACCCGCACCTCACCTTTGAGCGCACGGTTTCCTACACCGTTGTCAAGCGCAAGGAAGTGTCCGCCGATATCCTCGATGCGCTCGGCATCTAAACCGCGCCGTCTATCCCCCGGCTTTGCCGCTAGGGGATGGACGCTAGGGTATACCTTCACGGGTATGCTCTAGCGTCTATCCGCTCGCCCACTTTGGAGGATTGCACAATGGCTTTCAAGGCTTTGCAGGTCGATGTCCTGCGGATGTATGTCAAGCGCGCTATGCAAACCGGAACCCTTGCCGATGCCGCCATTGCTGCGGATTATATGGCACGGGCTACGCGCAAGCCTTATCAGGTTTGCATGAATGCGCTTTGCAAGCGGTACAATCTGCGCTTTGCGGATCGGGTTTGCAAGGATCGTCCCGGCATGTTTATCGCCAAGAATCCGGGCAAGGATATGCTCCGGGTTACTTGGGATAAGCAGATTGTTTCCGAGGAGAATGTTCCTGCGGAAATCCCGGCTTGGATTCTTGCCTAACTTTAGGAGGCAAACAATGTTCCGAGTGATTTATCACGAAGGGAATATAGATATTCCTTTGTGTGCTTGGTTTGTCCGTGAGGAAACAGCAAAGGAATACGCCGAGGCTTTGAAGGATACTGCCGATAGGTATACTATCGCGTATACCGAAGTTTATGGCGATCCGCCTATCGCATGGACTGTGATCCACCACTAACTTTGGCATCCCATAGGGAAACCTATGGTATGCCTTTAGGATTGTGAGTTTACCCACTATGGGTAGGCAGGCTATGAGTTACCAAGACCCGAAATAGAACGCGCTCTTTGGTAAGTACCGCTTTAGCCTACTCAACTATAAATGACTCACGAATCCACCTTTGGGTATATCATAGGTAAATCTATGGTATGCCTTTCCTGACTATGGACAGTATCCATAGGTGGTTTGCTGACCACTAATCCGTAAATAATCAGCAAAGGGTAGTTCCCGATATTACGCTTGTCGTGAGCGTACAGAATAACTACTCACTAGGTATGGCAGGATATGCCTAGTGTTTATATTCACCCTGCCACCTTTGGCATAGGGCTATGCCTACGGTATATCATAGGGAAACCTATGGTATATCTTTCAGTCGAATAGTTACTATCCGTGCAACAAGTAGCACCCTCTTTGTGTGCCTTGGGATTGTGGAAGTAACTAGGGTTTGTGGTGAACCTTGTGATGTTGGATCTTGTGTGAGGACTCCAACTATTCCGTAAGGAATAACTATAGACATAAACCACACTTTCTATCCGGCTATGCCGGGAAAGGATTGAGACAATGCTCGTCGCAACTATCCGCTACTTGCCCAAGAATACGACCGAAGTTCTTTGCCTGATTGGTGAGAATAAGGAACACAACATTGAGGAAACCATCTCTGATGCTTTCAGGGATACGGCTCCCGGTTATGTGCAAGATCATCTTGTCATCAATGTTGTCAAGAGTAGTTCTGATGAGTATGTTCTCATGCACCATACCGAGGATGATGGACAGATGCTTACTCCCCCGGTTTGTGCGGTTGTCACGATTACCAATCCTCCTCTTTACGGAAGGGACTAATCAATGTTTGAGTTTCTCTTTCTGTTGGGTGGTGTTTTTTCCATGTACGCTTTGCTTTGGTGCATTCGTGAGAATGAGGAGATGAACAATGGGTGAACGAGAACTTGTTGGATATCTTTGGGCGAAGAAACAACTCTGCAACAATCAGATGGAAGTTGAAAGGGATGAATGGCGTGACAAGGCTGTTGCCTTGACTGCCAATGAAACCCGAATGATTGCACAGATCCGTAGTTTGCAGGAGGAAGTCAAGCGTCTGAAGACTGTTGAGGAAACTCTCCGGTCTTTGCTCAAGTAATCTTTAGAGGAGATGAAATGCGTACCTTTAAGGTAACTTGGACATGCAATACCTGTTGTGGTGTTTCTGTTTCTGTTACTGTGGAAGCAATGACTCAACGAGAAAGTGAACGAGAGCATGTGATTGCTATGGCAAAGCAGAAGATTGCTAGTTGCCGTATCAATGGTGAGTGGTTTGATTTCATTGATTGCTCTGTCGTTGAGATTACTATCTAGTCCTAGGTGGCATTGCTTTGTGATTGGGGCAATGCTGAAACATACAATCACGGTGCGCTATCACTTGACCTAGCCTTCCATACCTTTACTTACTTGGGGGTATGTTTGTATTACGAGTAAGCGTGGCATAACGATAGGATGCAGTTAGGTGTCATCTATAAATACCGTAAACTATAAGACCCGATAAAGAGTGATTCTCTTATCGCAATGGCAGGTCTTCCGTCTACCTTCATCAAGTAGATATATGATATGTCATAGGGAAACCTATGGCATATCTTTCGTCCACCTTGGTAAGTCCCGAATAGGCTTCGGCTGTGTATTGCTTCGGCAATGCTAGGGATTGCTTTCTTTCTTTCTTTAGGAGAACTAATGAATCCGTATGACATCTGTGTTGTCTTTGGTGATGACGAGATTTGTTGTCATCAGGTTTGGGCAGCGAATGAATCCGAGGCTCATCGTTCCGTGATGGTGTTCTATAAGGATAGCACCGTTGTTGGTGTCATCTTTGGCTCTGATGATAAGGAAGGAATCTAATGCACCAGTATCATGTGGTTGTTGATGGAGTTAGTATCGCGGTCTATGACAACAAGTATAATGCCAATCGTCATGCCATGCAGTATGCTCTTGGGCATGATGGTGCTGATGTTGTTGTGGAGTACCGTTATGTATCAGCCTGAATCTTGGTATCACTTTACCTTCAGTCAGAACAATAGTGGTGGTTACTTTGTCGGACCACCTATGTTCATTGTTACTGCAAGGGATGAGGATGAAGCCTTTGCTATTCTTCAATCTCAACGGTGGTATACCGACGAGTATTGCGAGTGTTGTGGTGAGCGTTGGTCTTTCTGTGAACAATCTTCGGAGATTCTTTGATGTCTGTCAATGGATTCGTGACTGTCGTTGTTCTGAATGATGGTGAAACCTTTAGTGATATTCATAAATGCAGTATCTGTATTGTTCCTGTCGATCAATACGAGAGCGTGATTGCTAGTGGTGGAGATGCAAAGGACTTTATTCCTGTTGCAGAGATTGGACTCAACAACATTACCGTTTCAAAGGAGTATCTGTAATGGCATATAAGCACACGGTTTACATTCCGCAGCATGACAATGATCATTCGGAGTCGTCTTATGTTCTCGCTCCTACCATCAAGTCAACTTTGGTTGAAGCCTTTGTTGTGAACTTTGGTGGGGCTACTGTGACCGAGGGGTATGGTTACTATAAGATGAGTGATGGGTTTACTGTGGAAGATAAGGTCTGGCTTGTTCAGACTATCTGTGATGTTCCTTCCATTGATGGTATCCTTGCCTTTCACATTACCAATATCAAGAATGTTCTGAAGCAGGAATCTGTCCTTTATACCGTGGAGAGTTTCAACAATGTCACCTTCGTTTCCTGAAGATAACTATCCTGATGTCGATGCTCTTTATGAAGAGCGTTACGAGGCTTATTGGTGCGGAGAGTATGATGATGGATGTCCTCCTGATGATTGGGAGGATGAGGATGAAGACTATGAAGAGGAGGATGACCGATGAAGGTTATCGTTGTCTTTGACTTTCCCGATGTTGTGGATGTAGACTCTGATCATGCCGACAATGTGATTGATGAACTGACGATTGATCTCAAGCGTCTTGAGAATACGGTAGGTTACACTTGGTATATTGAGGAGGCATACAATGACTAGCGTTGGAGAACTAAAGTCTGTTGTTCGTCCCGTTACTGGTAAGGCTCCGTCATTTGATGGAGAACAGTTCAAGGCTAAGTCCTATGTATTTGATGCGGAGTTGAATGAGTGGGTTAGTTTCTATTGGATTCTTACTGATAGTGCTAACCGTAATAGTTGTGGTAATCAATGTGATTGGTATGACAACAATGCCGAGGTTGAAAATGAGGAACACTTTGGCATCAAGTTGACCGATCAGAATCTTGGCAATAGCAATGCAAAGGCTGCTGCTCTTGCCATGTATCAGCGACAGAAGTTGGCAGCAGACAATGGACTTGCTCCTCCTGTGCATGGTATGTGTTGCGTGAAGTTCTATCGCAAGGATTCTAGTGAGATCTGGACTACATGGGGCTATCTTTCTAGCCGTGCTGTTACTGACTTTGATCCTTGTGAGAATCCTGATTCTCTTGCTGCTTTCGAAGAGTATCTTGAGGAATGCAGGAATGCTTGGGATAAGTATGATGAACTGGAATCTTATCTTGAGTCTTGTGATTGGATTGACAGTTATAATCAGCGTCGAATGCTGAGTGATGCTAGGGATTGCGTTGGCTATCCACATCCTGATGATGTTTCATTTAGTGAGTGGTGCTATGATAATGAAATGCCTGTCCATGATCTTGATGGATTGCAGGAGGAACTTAGGGATCTTGATGCTGGTGGTTTGCAGCATGACTTCTATCCTCTTGGTCATAAATATCCCCGTGGTACTTGGATGGGATCTGATCTGCATGATCAGAATGTAGCATTGTGGCAGGGTAAGATTGTGTGCATTGACTTTGGACATCATTGCTTAGGAAAGAGGTATAAGGATGAGCATGCATAATAAGTATATCGTAAAGCAGGAGAACTGTTGGGATGGAATCTGGTTTGCTGTGTATGTTGATGGACAATATGTGCAAGCCTTTAGAGAAAGCGGTGACGCCCATTTCTATGGACTATGGTGTGCAAATCCAAATCGTACCAACAAGAATGAACGACCGCAAAGTGTATGTGATTCAGGTAATCACTCCAAGTAATCCCCGGTGGATTACCGTAGGAGTATCTGAAACTCCCGCACTTGCACTAACCGCCCTCTGCCGAATGGTTGGGGCTACTGATACAGTACCACAGGGAGACTCGTAAATGAACAGAACGAATAGACACAATACAACAATCCAAACTAACTATGGAGAAGTTGATGTAGAGTTTGATGTTATTTGGACTATGGATAACCATAGTAACTGGCATCTAACCGATGTAGATATCATTGACATTCCTTATGATTCAACTGTAGAATACGATGAGATTCGCTGCAATGTAAGGAACTATGCACACACCTATTGCGATCCCTTTGGAGGACAAGATGAAGAATCTGATTATGCAGATTGAGGTCGATGATTCCGTTCAGCAGCAGTTACTTTATGATGTATTGCAGGAGATGATTGAGGATCGTCTACTAAGGGGATACTTTACTCTGGTCGATGATGGTGAACCCGTGGATGATCTTCCTGATTACATGGCATTTGAAATTAAGAAGTTAATTCCCGAGATTGTCAAACTGGAGAAGTGCCGTGCATCCTACAAGCTCAACAACAATAAGTGAGAATATTGAATTCATTGGTGAAGCATGGGATAACATGCATAACTGGTTAGGAGATACTTCTAAAAGAAAGCAAGCGGTTAAAATGCTTGCCGAGTTTCGTAAACAGATTGGTAATAAGTACTGGATTACTGATGACGAGGAACTGTTCCTCGACACGATTTCGCACACTATCGAAAGTTATTGCTAATGTCTACTACTGATACTAAGAGTCCGCTTAATCAGGCTATTGAAGTTCTCGCTGAGGCTATCGCTTCCGAGGTTACTAAGAATCTTCAGTCAATGATTGAGCGGAAGGTTGAGCGCGCCATGAGTGATTACATTGACGGACAGGATTTCATCTATCAGCTTGAGGAAGTTGTTAAGGATAAGATGGAGTCAATGGTTGAGGATTATGTGGATGGTGTTTCCCTTTCTATCCGGGTGGACTGATGCAGGAAGATAACACCATCAACTATTGGCGTGATTGGTTGGATGCATTCAATGTAGATCACAGTCGATATACTCACGATGAGTTTATTGATTGGGTGAATGATATGGAATGCTTTGTCGGTGATGCTTTGGATTCTCTAATGCCAGATGAGTGGATTCCTGAGTATGATGATGAAGATAGTGAGTGGGAGGATCTCCCTCACGATAATTCTGAAGACAACGAAGACTAAGAAAGGTTAATACATGGCTTTGTTTTTTGAAATGCTTTTTGGTGTTCTCCCTTATATTGTTATGCTTATTGTTGGTTGGTTTATTGCTGATAGACTTGACGAGCAACAGCATCAAATTGATGTGATGCGTAAGTATATTAACTCGCATCATAAAAAGTTTGAGGCTCTTAGCAAGAAGCCAACTAAGAAGAAGTAATCACTAGGAAGGGTGGCTGAAAAGTAGTTAGAGCGCATGCCTTATAAGCGTGAATATGTGGGTGCAACTCCCGCCCCTTCCACATTTGTCCCTGTAGCTCAACTGGATAGAGCAATGACCTTCTAAGTCATAGGCTACAGGTTCGATCCCTGTCAGGGATGTTTATCAGAAAGGTTTGTATGAGTAATAAGAATTGGGATACGCTGCGCCACGATATGGATGTATCCTGTCTACCTTCTTCCGAGTATTTGATTCATCTGTTTCAAACTTTGGAAGCACTTAAGAATAGGTGTGATGTTCTGGAGCGAGAGGCTCGCCTCAACAGGAATAAGTATTGTGATTTGATTGATGCTCTTGAGGCTAAATTCAAGCCAGCAATGAAGTCACATATGTATCTCATGGATAATCAAGTTGAAGTTTATAGATATGTTGCTGCTCTAACTACCAAGAAAACTGGTAAGAAAAAGAAGTAAGTTTTTCTTACAAGTATTCCAAGTATACAGCGGGCTTTGACCCCGCCAAGGTACTTGGAATTTAGGACTCGTAGCAAAACCGGTTAATGCAGCCGCCTTTTAAGCGGCAGATGTGAAGGTTCGAATCCTTCCGAGTCCATATGGGGTTGTGGTGGAACGGTATACACGGTTCGCTCAAAACGAACTGATCGAAAGATCATGCAGGTTCGAATCCTGTCAGCCCTATTGCAGAGGTATTTCACTATGCAGTAGTGTCTTCCGAATAGTTGGGGCTACAGATATTAACCCTAAAATAAGGAGACTTTATGCGAAAATATAATACAATAGGCACTAAAACAAAAGAGGAACTACAAGAAATTGCTAATTCTGTTACAAGTTTAGCTTCTTTTCTTGAAAAGTTAGGATTAAAAAGCGATGGTGGCGGTAGTTATAGTACAGCAAAACGCCACTTACAAAAACTAAATATAGATACTAATCATTGGAAAGGACAGGGGTGGAGTAAAAACAACCAACTAAAAAACTGGACTGATTATTTAAGCACTTCTGCTGTTAAGAAAAATCTATTAAAAACAGTTGAATATAAATGTTCTTCTTGTTTATTAACGGAATGGAATAATAAGTATATCTGCTTAGAGTTGCATCATGTTGATGGTGATGCTACAAATAATCATATTAGTAATTTGCGATTACTCTGTCCTAATTGCCATAGCCAGACATCTAACTTTAAAAATAGGAAAAGAATAGAGGGGACTTGACCTATTAAGGAATTATATGCACCACGAAGATACTATTAAATTTCTAAGGTCACTAGATCGTAAGGCTTGTGTGTTCATCTTTACTAGAGAGGATGCCGAGGGTTTCATTCCAGAAGGAAAGACAATGACCGATGATGGTTGGGAGCGGGTTGTGCATAGTATGCAAGCAGCCTTGCCGGATGATTGTTGGTGGGAATACTTTGGTTCATTCGTTAGTGATAACTGTGAGGATAAAACTAATGGGACTTGATTTGTTCGCGCATGGTGTTGATCCTAAGAAGTTTGAACGCATTCCTCCGCTGCTGTGTGGCAGCATGTTTAGTGATGGACAGTCTAGCATTCGCGGTAAGGTGTATGCTGGGTTCATCAATGAGATCTGTGATGTTGATCTTTATCAGGAGAAACTCAAACCCGATGAACTTCAGCGTATCATTACTAGGCTTCAGATGTATCTGATGGATGTCGCTGACAACCCGCAGAAGACAACTGACTATGATGACTTCAGTTATGAGGAGGTTGCTGCCCTGTTGATGTGGTTTACAATCATAAAGGAAAACAATGGAACAGTCATCGGATGGTGGTAAGTACGAAGAGTTTGTAGGTAACATGGTTATTGTGTATTGGGATGACATCGCTGGCTTTGCCGACTCATGGATGGACTTCAAGGAAATCTTTGAGATGCGTCCCCATAAGTGCTATAGTGTTGGCATCCTGTTTGAAGTGACAGAAGAATATATTACACTCGCATCTACTTGCGATGACTTGCGAAATATCGTATCGGATATTAACTGTATTCCGATTGGCTGCATTACTCATATTAGTAAACTTAAGGAGATCAAGTGATCAAGTCTACACAGACTAAGACTGTTGGAAAACGACCGGATGACTATACGATTGTCTCTCTGATTGTTGGGGAATCTAACTGTGGTTGGGGAGAGACTGACGATTACATTACTTTGAATGTTCTCAAGTATGCCAACGGAGTGATGTCTGCTATTCAGCAGCACATTTCTTTGGAAGATCTTGAGGGACTTAGAACTATCCTTTATTCAACTTCATGGGACTATGAGCGAAGACAGAGAGAAAAGAAAGCGGAGGCTGCTGCTAAAGCAGAAGCACAAGGAATTGGATCAGAAAAAGCCGAAGCTTAATCCATATAGCCGAAGCAAGACACGCGACAATGATCGTCATGGTCGCTTTGAACAAGATGACGAAACCCTTTATTAAGGAAACTAATGGCTCACAATATTACGGATACTGATGGCGCAGTCTTTCACAAGGTTGCTGCTTGGCACGGACTTGGTTTGGTTGTTGAGGATGCGATGTCTCCCCGTGAGGCTATGCAGATCGCTGGTCTTGATTGGGAAGTGAATAAGGTCGGTCCTGTGTTTGCAGGCAATCCCCTCACCAATGCTCCGTCCTCTGATGACTATGTTGCCATCGTTCGCAGTGATAACAATAAGATCCTGTCTATTCAGTCTCCAGACTATCAGCCTGTTCAGAACTCCGAGGTATTTGAGATGGCTTACAATCTTGGTGCTGATATCAAGGTTGAGTCTGCACTTTCCATGAATGATGGTCGCCGCTTGGTTGTTCTTTGCAAGACCGATACTATGGATGGAGTCAACAGTAACGATCCGATTGAGAAGTATATGGCTTTCATCAACAGCCATGATGGTACTCTTGCCCACTCTGCAATGCCTACCAGTATTCGTATTGTCTGCCAGAATACTCTGAGCATGGCTATGGCATCCGGTGCTAAGAAGGCTTTCCGTATCGTCCACTCTGGCGATATGAAGAAGAAGCAGGAGGCTATGGCTGAGGCTCTCAAGTTCTATACTAAGACGGGCAAGCTGTTTGAGGAGAAGGTGTCTACCCTTGTCCGCAAGGAACTTACCAAGGCTGACATTCAGAAGTTCTGGATGGATGTCTGGGGCATCCTTGAGACTCCGATTGATACTAATCCTCAGACTGAGGCTGAGTATACTAACTACCTCAAGGCTACTACCACTGTTGCTAAGTGGGCGGATATCTTTGACAAGGAGATGCGTGAGCTGAATTGCGGTGCTAACCTGTGGCTTGCTTCCAATGCAGTCACGAAGGAACTGCAGCACCGTATTCCTGCCCGTGGTAAGAAGCCTACCTTTGAGTCGAATGCCTATAGCAATCTCATGGGTAAGAATCAGGATTCCACGATTGATGTGATGCGTTATGCTTTGACCCTTGCTTAAGGAAACATATGGCTACTAAGAATAAGAACTCTATTAACTACCGTAAGATCTCCGAGAACTTTGCTTCTGAGATTGATGATGTGCTGTTCATCCTTTATGAAGTAAAGGACATGGTTTTTACAGGAGACATCACTAATAAGGATCTGATCCATGAGCTTTTCTCAATCTGTCACAGCCTTGAGAATGCTATGGCTAAGTACGAAGAGAGTACCGACGAGGACTAAATGAATATATTCATACTTGACAACAGCCCTGAGTTTGCAGCGAAGTATCAATGTGACAAGCATGTTGTGAAGATGGTTCTGGAAACGGCTCAGCTTCTTTGCTCAGCCCATGAGACTGCGCCTTATAAGCGTACTCACTATAACCATCCGTGTGCTATCTGGACTAGATCAAGTATGAGTAATTACGATTGGCTTGTGCGGCATGGACTTGCACTTGCAAGGGAGTATACTTTCAGGTATAATAAGATACACAAGAGTACCGAGGTCATCGAATGGGCATGGCAGAACAAGCCTACCATTCTTGACCTTGGCCTCTTGCCCTTTGCACAAGCCATGCCTGATCAGTACAAAGATCCTGATGCTGTCGTAGCGTACCGTAACTATTACATGAAAGAGAAAGCAAGACTTGCCACTTGGAAGTTCTGCGATACTCCTCACTGGTTTGAGATAACAGTATGAAAAGAAATAAATCTTACTATAGTGAAGAACATGGTTATGTATGCGACTGTCGCCCTTCAGTAGAACCTTATGAGATGCTTTGTGATCTATGTCAACAGTATCTAGAACAGGAGGATATGGATGACGAGACTATGGAATCAACTGACGAACGAGGAGAAAGAGAAGAGGAGTAATCTTCAGGTAGTACTTGAAGAGGACATGCTTTGTCTTTCTGAGCGTAAGTATTGGGAGGCTTACAATGCCAATCCCGATGAGGGAATTCCAGAGCAGACTTTGATTGATGCATGTGTGATCCATCTCACGCCTTTCTATCAGCAGTGGATTGATACAATCTCAAGCAATAGGAAGACTCCTGAGTGGGCTGTCCCTCTGTTTGCCGTGGGTGCTGCTAAGATGGCAGACATTACCGTTCGTGCCTTGATTCTTGAATGGTTCAACTCTTCTTTCTGGGAGCGTAAGTATGAGGGAGATCTATTCCCCCTGCCTACGGCTCAGCATATTGCCCATGTCATTTCCGAGATGGTCATTGAGATCGTAGCCTATCAGCAAGCCAAGAAACAATTCCGTGAGGATTGGGCTAAGCAGTCACACTATCAGAAGAAGTGGACGCCTAAGCGTTGCAAGGCTTTTGCCTACAAGATGGGTACGCTTAACAAGAAGAACTTCAACAGAAAGCAGCGTGAGGATTTCGGTCATCATATGCTGCGTATTGCCGAGATGTCTGAGATCATTCAGCTCAAGAACATTCGCAAGCATACGGGTAGGCGTTGGTCTGAGCGTGTGGTTGTTACCTTTACCGATGACATTCTCAAGGAGTTGCACAAGCGACACAAGGATGTTATTGCCAAGGCAGCTTTGCTCTATCGACCAATGATCGTACCTCCTGTTGAGCATACGCTTACCAGCAGCGGTGGTAATGTACTGCCCTATGTTCGTAAGCCTGTGGTTCAGAAGTTCAAGGATGTCATGTGGGATGAGAAGGTTAACCAGAAGGGAAGCACACCATCACAGACTGTAATTGACGGTCTTAATGTGATGATGCATACCGAGTGGACTATCAACGAGCGTGTGCTTGAGGTAATGGAAACACTCTTCAAGAACAATACACGCGATGCTAATCTTCCTGCCTATGACTTCTCTGCGTTTGACTTTGCCGAACCTTATCCTGCCAACGGAACTAAGGAAGAGCAAGCCAAGTGGTGTGCTCAGAAGGAAGAGGCATACAGCAATTGGTACAAGGAGGAACAGCTCCGTGGTCGTATGCTTGTCAGAATTCAACTTGCCAAGTCTATGATTCCGCAGAAGTTCTTCTACCATATCTTTACATGTGACTTCCGTGGTCGTGCTAACTCTGCCTGTGATCTTCTGTCGCCACAAGCCTCAGACTTTGATCGTGGGTTGATCATGTTTGCAGAACCAAGGAAGCAGACAACCAATGGTATGTTCTGGCTTAAGGTACATGTCGCTAATCTGTTTGATCAGGACAAGGTTCCCTTTGCCGATAGAGTTAAGTGGGTGGATGACAATATGGATATGCTGCGTCAGATCAACGACAATCCATACGATACGAGAAAGCTCTGGGTATCAGACAAGAAGAAAAAGAACCCCAGCTTTCAGCGTCTTGCTGCCGTGTTTGATCTGTGTCGTACCGATGGTATGACTCAGGTTGCCGTGCAGATGGATGGTTCCTGCAATGGTGTGCAGCATTGGGCTGCGCTTATGCGTGACCCCGTGCTTGCCAAGAAGGTAAATCTGATTAAGACAGAGAAGCCGCAGGATCTATATCAGTTTGTTGCGGACAGCATGACCGACAAGATGACTGCGGTTAAGGACGAAGACAGTAACAAGGGGCGGTGGGCTACCAAGTTTCTTGAGTATTGGGAAGGGGATATCGACAGGTCTGTTGTGAAGAGAGCGGTTATGACTGATCCATATGGAGTTACCTTCTATGGTATCCGCAGATACTGCAAGACCGAAGGACATCTTGATTGGGTAGGTAAAGACCAGATTGCTGGTGCAGTCATGGAGCTTGCTACCTTTATCGACCAAGCCCTGAAGGGTACATTGATCGAACCCAATAAGGGCAAGGCTTGGCTCAAGGTCGTAGCAGATATGTTCTCCGAAGTCGGTAAAAATGTTGAGTGGACTACGCCATGTGGCTTTAAGGTTGTCCACCAGTACTATGAGATTTTGACTAGACGATCAGTAGCCAAACTGTTCGACATGAAGGAGCTGCATTTCGGTGCTCCAGATAAGGAAACAATAGATGGAAGCTCAGTTAATCTGGCTATCTCTCCAAATTACATACACTCGTTGGATGCGAGTCATATGTGGTCTACCATCAAGCGAATGAAGGAAGCTGGCATTACACAATACAGCATGATCCACGATTCGTATGGTTGTCCTGCACCTGATGTCAATCTGATGCGCGTCTATACCAATGAGGAGTTCCACAGAATGCATAGCACTAACTTGCTGGCTGATATGCGGACTGAACTTATGAATAACATTGACATGGAGCTGCCGGATGTTCCCGAAGTCGGAGTATTCGACATGGACAATGTGCTTGATGCCGAGTACTTCTTCCAATGAAGAGCAAGGTATACAAAGTTTGCAGCGAAGGTGACATGGAGGAGGCGGTTAAAATGTTC